>ERZ837487.2303-NODE-2303-length-20053-cov-8.490399_pt1 | contig 20053 bp, 19 predicted proteins | sample MGYA00519911_ERZ837487 | MGnify/ENA primary metagenome ERZ837487 (study PRJEB31850, sample SAMEA3708818) | human gut metagenome | biome: human gut; feature: human-associated habitat; material: faeces | place: China | collected 2014 ...
CGGTGAACTGGAACGCTTCTTCGTTCTGCACAATGCGGTAGCGGTCAGACACCACGCCCAGAACAGCTTCATCGGTGCTGCGGACATTGGCACGATAGCCGGGGATCATAGCACCCGTGCCAGAATAGATATTGCGGCTCTCGACCTGCCAATCCAGACCAGCCAGATCCAAGGCTTCACGGCTTGCAGGGGCATCCATCACGATACGGCCAAGGCCATGCCAAGGGGTCTCACGGACAGAGAACATGGTTTCAACGTTTGCAGACATAGTAAAATCTCCTTTTTGATTTGTTTTCGTTAGTTTTTCTTTTCGACTTCTTCAGCGATCAGCACGAGGACTTCAACAAGAACCGTGCCAAGTTTCTGAATGAGCTCAGGTAAAAAGTTCATGGGGACATCTCCTTTCTGTGCGGATGCAGCTTAGAATGAAACCGTAATAGTGATGATGACAACGATGATACGGAACAGCATAGAAAATCACCTCCAGACATAAAAATAGCCCCTGAGTCTTTCGACTCAGAGGTTTCGGATCACGATTATATTATCTGGGTGAAATTTTTTGGATTACAGTATGCAGAACAGGCTTGTTTTACAAGTAGAAAGACGGTACAATAGTAAAAAAGGGAAGCGTGTGTTCGTCAAATAAGGTGGTGGAGGCGATGGGCAAAGCGACAGTCTACTGCATTATGCACATGGAAAAGCGCGTGGCACAGGTGAGCACGGCTGGTGAGTGCAAAATTTATTTTGAAAATTTCATGCCTATGATTTGGTTCTGGAAGAATCGGATGATTTTGATGTTCGAATCAATAATGCGACTAATTTCTATTATTGGTGTGCATCCCGGCTGATACCGCATGACCGTTCTTATGCAAGGGAAATCCTGAACAGCATCGGTGCATCTCAAAGCGTTACGGATCGGGAGCGTGCACAGATTGCACTTTCATATCATTGCCTGTCCCTGTTGGATGTGTTCTGGGTAAAAGAAGAAAATGAGACTGTCCGATTTGAGGATATCAATCTCTACACACACTCTTTAAGCAATGCTCTTGTGGATATTGCACTGCGTGGGCATCAGATGGCTGTGACAAATGCCCATCTTTTGGCAAATGATTTGTCCACTGGTGGATGCTACCCTAAAGCGTGGGTGCGCAAGGATGATGGCTTCTATCTTTACAAAGATGGCGGACAAGATGCAGTCGAGCGTGAAGTGCTGGCAAGTAAAATCTGCCGATGCTTTGACTGCCATCAGGTACTGTATGAGCAGGGGATGTTTGAAAATGAGCCGGTTTCCATCAGCAAAATCATGACATCCCAGCGATACAGTCTTGTGACCTATGCAGCCTATGACGTCTACTGCACAAACCGTGATTGGAATACACTGGATAAAATTCTGAAACTGGATGCCCACGGATACTATATGATGAACATTCTGGATTATCTGGTGGGCAACACCGACCGCCATTGGAAAAACTGGGGTTTGTTGGTGGACAATGAGACGAATCAACCTATCCGGTTGCATGATCTGATGGACTTCAATCGAGCGTTCCAGCAGTATGATACACAGGATGGTGCAAATTGTCTGACTGTTGGAAAGCGGCATTTGAGCCAGAGAGAAGCAGCGATGGAGGCTGTGAATAAAATTGGACTGAATCAAATATGTGAAATTGAAAGTAGGATATTAGGAAAAAATAAGCAACAGAAAGTAATATTTGAACAAAGAAAAAAGATAATGGAAGGATGTAGATGAATGGATCTTAATTCAACGTTGTTTTATAAGGCAAAGTTCGATATAGAAGCCATCTATCCAGACACAGATTTGCTATGGAAACTTGTATGCGAAATTCGCAATTGGATGGGAAAGAAATGGGAAAAGAGAGGTGAAACCATCACAGATGATTCATATTGCTGGACGACATTTAAATTTGGCCGAGAGTTTTCATCAAAGAAAGAATCTGTCCATTTCAGATCTGTTTATCATCATGGAAAAGACGGCTCAACCGATTGGGCATGTAAAATTGTAGAAAGCTATCCATCGAAAAATGGATGTGCTCCAAGAGAATGGACGACGGAAATAGGATTTCAGCAGGTTAATACTCAGCGGGCGACAATAAGCCTAGTATTGTATTATAATGATAGACCTGGTTTTATTGGACCATGCGAAGATAATCCGCCAGCATCAATACCAGGTATCGTGTGGAGATTATGCACTGGAAGAGGAATAAGATGTTTGGTTGACAATAAAAGATTTTCCATGAAAGCAGGTCATTTGAATCCAGGGGATTTTCCTGAATTTTGGAAAATCATTTGTAACGAATATCGAGAGGTTCCGGTTGTATATATAAGCCCTAAAAGAGTGGATGAGAGTGATAATGGGGAAAATTTGGTTGATCCACAGAAACTGGTTGAAAAATTAGGGCCGAATGCATTGGTTTACTATGCTAATGATATGGATTTTTGCAGGGAAATGACATTGCTGTGTAAACCAGAAAAATTTGGTTGCTATAGTGGTAATGTCAGGATTTATCTTCCCCATCCACATGTTGATGATGTTGCAGATAGCTATAGGCATAGAATGATCTATGCTAGGGATATTGTCGATAATGAAGAAGATATATATGGAATGTTGAGGCGTGCACTTGCTCAAGATGTTCATTTCTACGAAGACATGTTTAGAGTAGAAGACTGTAAAAAGCTGAACGAAAGAGATTTGGCGGAAATAAGGAGGAATGAATATCGCCAAAAGATTGAAGATGAATTGTTAGAAATCAATGCAGAGAGCGATGCAAAAAGACAAAACATCTTAAAAGAAGAACTGGAAAAAATTGAAAATGAACGTTATGAGTGGGAGTGCGCGAGAGAAGAATATGAAGATAATATTAAGAGTTTAAAAGAAAAAAATCATCGTTTGCAAATACAGGAAAGCAATCGTCAACAGGAGGTACAAGCGGAAACAAGAAATATGATGGAAAAGATAAGAGAGTTTCCTCGATATCCGAAAACCTCAGAAGAGATTGCGGACTATTTCGAAAGACATTTTCCGGATAGGGTGGTATTTACAAAACGGGGGAAGGCTTCTTTGCAGGAATGTACAACTGCACCAGAAATTCTTTGGGATGCACTATACCAAATGGTAACAAAGTTATATGATTTATATGCTGACAAAGAAGTTAAATCCGTAGAAAACGCTTTCAATAGTATTTCCAGTTTACATATGGCGCGTGGTGAGGGGATGATGACAAGAAAAGATTCAACTTTAATGCGTCAATATGAAGATGACTACAACGGAAAAATTATAAGTATCGAACCTCATATAAAGACTGCTGAAACCAAGGAAAGCAGTCCGAGGTTTCTGAGGGTATACTTTGGGTTTGATGAAGAAAGTAAAAAAATTGTGATTGGTTCCTGTGGAAAGCACTTGAATAACTATACCACAAGAAAAATCTGAAATTGCCGTTTGTAGCAGATCTGTAGCAAATTGATTCTATTTGACGAAATATCGTTCTAAAAATCGAAAAGTCATCATGCATCACACGCAGGGGGTCTGGGGTTCGAGTCCTAGACCAGTAGGAATGTCTACCGGGGACACAGTGCTTGCCAGAGTGCCTTTTCACCAAACGTAAGGCCGTTTACCTGGAAAGGTAAGCGGCTTTTTTGTTTGTTTTTTGTTTGTAGGGATAGTGATTGTTCCTTCTTGACATGAAAATACCCCCAGAGTATTCAGAGTTTTGTTTTTACTCTGTCTACTCCAGGGGTAGCATATCAAATCTTCTCGCAGGAAGCAGAGGGGAGTTTTTGCGCTTATCAGCCATTGAGGAGCAGCAGCTCCCAATAGGGCACGCCGTCGGCATCCACGGCGTAGCCGATGCCGATCTGTGTGTACTGCGTATCGAGGATCGTTTCCCAGTCAACACCGCTGCAGCGGGTCTTCAAGTGTGAAACGAACTCGGCAGGGGTAGCCTGGCCGGATGCGTATAATTCCTTGGAAACAAAGCCGGGAAGATTGCTCCCGGGCAGGAGAGAAGTGTAATCTTCGCCATTGGGGCGTTTGTGGGAGAGCCTGCCCGTCTGCTGCAGCTCCTCTGCACGGGTTTGCGCGGCGTCGGACAGGGCGGAAGCCGGTGCGGAAAATGGAACGGTGCGCCCGGTGTTGAGCAATTGCAGTACCTCGCTCCGGTAGAGGGCCAGCCGCTGTTCCGGCGTCAGCTCCGGTTCCGAGGGCGCGGGCGGCTCCGAAGATGCCGGGGAGCTGGACTCCTCAGAACTGCTTTCCGAGCTGGAGCTCTCGGGCGTGCTGCTGGAACTGCCGCTGCTGTCCGAAGCACTGCCGGAAGAGTGGGAGGGCTGGTACGGCGGATAATACGGGTAAGAATACCCGCCGCCCAGGCCGCCGCAGGCGGTCAGAAAGAGGGTGGCCGTGACAACACCCACGGCACAGGCTTGCAGAACGAACGAGCGGGACTTCATAAGCGGCACACTCCTTGATCAAGACGGGAACAGGGCGGCTTTGACACAAAACGACGCTATCTTCGACGCAAAACGACGCTATTCTGTTCTCAGTGTACCGGATTCCGGGCGGGCTGTCAATTGCTTTTTTGCGAGGACCCGTGCGAAAAAGACAAAGTACCTCGGGGAAAGAGCGGAACGAAAGAAAACATAAAAGTAATACTATTTCAAAAAGTTTAACAAAAACCTGCGTTGCAGCCTTGCATCCAATAAAGGCGTGTGGTATCATGAATCGAATGCGTACGAAACACACGATTTTATGAGGAAACAAGTGAGGAGACGTATGGAAAATCATAAGAATAACAGCGGCGCGGCACTGGCAAAGAAAATGGCAGTGTCGCTGGTTTGCGGCCTTGTCGCGGGCTTTGCGTTCATGATGCTGCGTGAGAAGCTGAATGCTTCCGGCAACAGTGCACTCTGGAAGACCATCAACGATCTGCTGTTCCAGGATATCACGGCAGAGGGAGCCGAGCAGGCGTTCGGCATCTTCTATATCATCGGGCAGCTGTTCATCAAGGCACTGCAGCTGGTCATCATCCCGATGGTGTTCACCTCCATCTCGCTGGCCATTGGCAGCATCTCGGATACCCGTACCATGGGACGGATTGCTTCCAAGACCCTTTTCTGGTTCCTGCTGAGTTCTTTTCTGGCACTGCTGCTGGCAGGCGTTGTGGGCTATACCACGTTCTCCATGGGCCTGTTCAATGCACACATCGAGGGCCTGGCCGAGGCTTCCGGTTCTACCGGCTCCAACCCTCTGAATGTGGTGCTGAACATCATTCCTTCCAACATCATCACGGCCTTTGGCAGCAACGGCGCGGTGCTTTCTTCCGTTTTCCTGGCAATAGCCACCGGCCTGAGCATGAATGTGCTGGGCGAGAGCCGTACCGCCACCATGCGCCGCCTGATGGGGGAAGTGAACGACGTGGTGGTCGTTTTCCTGAACTTCGTCGTCACCAAGTTTGCACCGTTTGCAGTCTTTGTGCTGCTGACCCGTACCTTTGCCATCTACGGCGTGGATTACCTCAAGCCGGCGCTGGTCTATGTGGTGACCACCGTGATCCTGCTGTTCGTGTTCCTGCTGGTGGGCTACCCGACCATCGTGGCGGTGGGCGCAAAGCTGAACCCGTTCACGTTCATCAAGAAGATCGCGAATGTGGCGGTCTTCGGTTTCTCCACTTCTTCCAGTGCAGCCACCCTGCCCCTGAGCATCAAAGTCTGCACCGAGGACCTGGGCGTGGATGATTCCATTGCTTCCTTTGTCCTGCCCCTGGGCATGACCATCAACATGGATGGCACCGCCATCATGCAGGTGATCGCCACGGTCTTCATCGCGGGCTGCGCGGGCTACGACCTCACGCCCATGGAGCTGGTGGTCATCGCTCTGCTGGCCCTGCTGGCCTCGGTGGGCACGCCTGCCGCTCCCGGCGCGGGGGCTGTCATCCTCTTCACCATCCTGTCCGGTGTGGGCTTCGTCAATGACAAGGCCCTGCTGGCCTACTCCCTGATCCTGGCCATCAACCGCCCCATCGAGATGCTGGTCACCTCCCTGAACGTGGTGGGTGACGCGACTTCCTGCATCTGCGTGGCCAAGAGCGAGGGCATGCTCGACGAGGAAAAGTACAACGCGTAAGATCATAAGATAAAATGACAGCCCCCGGGAACCAGTTTGGTTTCCGGGGGCTGTTTTTTACACACCTTTCCTGTTCTTTACACTGGGCCGCAAAATGCCGCGCCAGTTTTACCAAAGCTTTGCGCGGGCATGGACCACACCACCTATGCCCACACCGGCGCTTCGGTCAACATCTACGCCAAGGGCGTTGGCTCTGAGAAATTCCGCGGTGCCTTTGATAACACCGAAATCTATCACAAGCTGGCGGAGCTGACCAGCGTCCAGTAAAAAAGCAGAAAGAAAAAATCCGTTGTGGTTTTCCACAACGGATTTTTTTGCATGTTGAAATCAGTCGTTGATCTCCGGGAAGCCCTCGAGCTTGGTGGTGCAGTGGGGGCAGCGGACTGCCTTGATGGCGATTTCGCTCTGGCAGTAAGGGCACACCTTGGTGGTGGGTTCTGCCGGGGCCTCGGGCTCGGCGGGCTTTTTGTGCAGGGCGTTGACGGTCTTGATGACCATGAACAGCACAAATGCCACGATGAGGAAATTGATGATGGCGTTGATGAACGAGCCGACGCCGATGGTCACATCGCCAATGTGGATGCCGACATTCGAGAAGTCCGCATTGAAGAACAGGCCGATGGCGGGGTTGATGATATCATTGACCAGCGAGTTCACGATGGCTGTGAACGCCGAGCCGATGACCACACCAACTGCCATGTCCAGCACGTTGCCGCGCATGGCAAAGGCTTTGAATTCTTCCAGAAACTTTTTGATGCCTTTGATTTCTTTTTCTGCCATAGCAATACCGCTCCTTTTACGCCTGGTGGGCTGATTTTCTACCTATTATAATAACGGATTTGGAGCGGTGCGTCAATATCAGACCTGATGCGCGGCGATCCACTGGCCCATCTCCTGGGCAATGGCCTTGATGGAGCCATCCGTGAACGGCACTTTCAGGCCGGCAGTCTCGCACAGCTCGGTGTAGCTGGCCAGACCGGCCCGGCGCACCAGCTTGAGATAGCGCTGCCATGCATCCTTGTGGTCCTTGAGGCTGAGCAGGAAGAACTGCAGGGCAGCCATGGTGGACAGGCAGTAATCGATATAATAGAACGGGCACTCATAGATGTGGAGCTGACGCTGCCAGCCGGCACCACGGCCATAGAACGGCAGGTTGTCAAAATCCACCCAGGGGCGGTATTTGTGCTCCAGCTCCAGCCAGACGGCGTTCCGCTCGTCGGGGGTCAGGTCCGGGTTCTGGTACATCTTGTGCTGGAACTCGTCCACGATGCAGCCGTATGCCAGGAAGAGGAAGCTGTCCTCGGCGTGCTGCAGGGCGTATTTATCCACGTCCTTGCCAAACAGCAGCTTGTGCCAGGGCGCGGTGAGAAACTCCATGGCCATGGAGTGGATCTCAGCACTCTCCATGCCGGGGCACTCGAGGTCGGCGGGGACATGGGGGTCCCGCTCGGCCACGTAGCCCTCAAAAGCGTGGCCGCACTCGTGGGTCAGCACGTCCACATCGGCGGAGGTGCCGTTCCAGTTGGCGAAGATGAACGGAGCCTTATAGCTGGGCAGGCTGGTCATATAGCCGCCGTTCATCTTGCCGGGGCGGCTCTCCACGTCAAACAGCTCATTGTCCTGCATGAAGTCGATGAACTCGGCTGTCTCAGGGCTCAGCTCATGGTACATGGTGCGGGCAGCGGCCATCCGGGCCTCATAGCCCTCGATGGGCTTGGGGTTGCCGTCCTTGAACGAGACGGGCAGATCACAGAACGTGGGGTGCTCGATGCCCGTCCGTTTGGCCTTGAGGGCAATCACTTTCTGCAGCTCAGGGACCACATCGTGGGCCACCTGGTCGCGGAAGCGCTGGATCTCCTCGGGGCCGTAGCCAATGCGGTTCATGCGCACATAGGAGAGCTCACTGTAATCGTGGTAGCCCATGAGCTTGGCCTGAGCGTTGAGGTTTTTGACGATCTTGGTGTACAGCTCGTCCAGCTCGGCGCGGTGGGCGTCGAAGTAACCGGCCTCAGCCTCATAGGCGGCCCGGCGGGTCTTGGCGTCCAGGCTCTCCTTGTAGGGGCCCAGCTGGGGGATGGTGAGCTGCTTGCCGTCCAGCTCCACCAGAGCGCCGCCGTAGATCTGCTGGTACTGGCTGACGAGGGCGTTGTACTCTTTCTGCAGGTCCACGGTCCGCTCGTCCATGCCCAGCACGGCGTTCTTCATGCCGGCCACGCAGGTGGTGCCCAGAGCTTTGGTCAGGGCGTCCACATGGGGGTTGGAGAGGAACGCGCGGCTGATCTCCACGCTGGCGTTGGAGACAGCAGGACCGTTGGCGTCAAAGAAATCCTGCTCGGCTTTCCAGTAGGCGTCACGGGTGTCGCAGGTGTAGTGGATGTTGGCCAGGTTGGAGGCCGTGGTGTAATCGGCAAAGGCGCGGCTCTGCTCATAGTAGGTTTCGACAATGGCTTCGTCGCTGTCAGCGGCAGCAGCCTTGGCGGCCAGCTGCTTGCACTCGGCCAGCAAAGCGTCGATGTCGGGGCGGGTATAGGTCATCTCATTGAATTTCATAGAGAACGTCCTTTCTTATCACATGTTAGTCCCATCTTATCACGTTTGGCGGGAAAAAGAAAGACCACTAAGCACATCTGCTAAAAATGTGCGATACATTTTAGCAAATGTGATGCACCGTGTGGTTGAAAAGCCACGGAAAAAGGCATATAATAACAGTATCAACAGAGTAAGGCCATGTGCGTTAAGTGCCGCATCAACGGGGAGTTGTGCTGCGGACGAAGGGCGACCCGCGGTGCATGGCCTGCATCCCGCTGCTGCATGGACTTGGGTGCAGGCGCGGGCCGCTTGCGGCTCAGTGCCTGGAAGTGAAACTTGTTGGATTCACGCCCTCCTTTGTGCGGTTTGTCACACGGGAGGGCGCTTTATTTTTAACGTCCTCTCCAGAAAGATTCCTTTTTACTAAGGGAGGACAATTGATATGAAAAGCACAAAAAATTCAACCCGCACCCTGACAGTGCTGGCCCTGCTCATCGCCATGAGCATCGTGTTCAGCCGGGTGCTGAGCATCTCCACGGGCTTTGTCCGGTTCAACCTGGGCAGCCTGCCCGTGCTGCTGGCGGGCATCGTGTTCGGGCCCGGGGCAGGTTTTGCCGTGGGTGCGCTGGCGGATATGATCGGCGGTATCCTGGCGGGCTACGCCATCAACCCGCTCATCACGCTGGGGGCGGCCTCCATCGGCCTGGTAGGCGGCTGGCTCTGGCAGACTCTGCCTCACACCCTGCGGCTTGGCCAGCGGCTCCTGCTCAGTGTGGTGGCGGCCCATGTGGTGGGCTCCATCGTGATCAACTCGCTGGCGCTCCACATTTTTTATGGCTACGCCTGGAGTGTGCTGGCAGCCCGTGTCCCCAACGCGCTGATCCTGACGGCGGTGAACACCGTGCTGCTCCGGCTGCTGATGGAGAATAAGGCTGTGATGGCAGCAGTGAAAAAGTAAAGAAGGCTTATGGTATGAATTACGAATCGGCATTGGAATACATCCACGCGGTGCAGTGGGCGGGCCACAAACCCGGTCTGACCCGTACCCGTACTCTGCTGGCGGCGCTGGGCGACCCGCACAAACAACTCCGGTTTATCCATGTGGCGGGCACCAACGGCAAGGGCAGCACTGCCGCCATGCTGGCCTCCTGTTTGCAGGCGGCCGGGTACCGCGTGGGCCTGTACACCTCGCCGTTCATCAACCGCTTCAATGAGCGGATCCAGGTCAACGGCCAGCAGATCCCGGACGAGGAACTGGTGCGGCTGGTGGAGCGGGTAAAACCCGCTGCCGATGCCATGGCCGATGTGCCCACCGAGTTTGAGATCATCACGGCACTGGGAATGCTTTACTTTGCCGAGCGGCACTGTGACATCGTGGTGCTGGAGGTGGGTCTGGGCGGCACGCTGGACTCCACCAATGTCATTGACCCGCCGGAGTGCGCGGTCATCACGGCGCTGGGCATGGACCATGTGAAAGAGCTGGGCCCCACCATCGCGGACATTGCCGCGGCCAAGGCGGGCATCATCAAACCGGGGAGCCCGGTGGTGAGCTACGGCGGCGTGCCGGAAGCCGATGCCGTCATCCTCCGGGTGGCAAAAGAGCGGAACGCCCCGCTGACTGTGGTGGATTTTGACAAGCTGAAATTCGAGGGCGGTGACCTGGACGCCGTGACCTTTGATTTTGATGGCCTTGATGGCGTGAAGCTGCCCCTCATCGGCAGCTACCAGCCGCGGAACGCGGCCGTGGCCATCACGGCCTTGCGGGTGCTGCGGGGCAGGGGATGGAATATCCCGGAAGAGGCCATCCGCAGGGGTCTGGAAACGGTGAGCTGGCCGGGCCGCTTTGAGCTGCTGCGGCATACCCCGCCGTTTTTGCTGGACGGCAGCCACAACGCCCACGGGATGCGGGCCACGGTGCAGAGCCTGAAAGACCGCTTCCCCGGCGAAAAGTTCGTCTTTCTCGTCAGTATTATGGCAGACAAGGATGTGGACGAGATGCTGGCCCTGCTGGCCCCGCTGGCAAAGCGGTTTGTAACGGTAGCGGCCCACACTCCCCGCGCGATGCCCGCCGAGACGCTGGCCGGGCATATCCGTGCCCGGGGCTGCAAAGCCGAGGCGGCTCCCAGCATTGAAGCAGGCGTGGCCCGGGCCGTGGCGTTGGGCGGGGATGGCCCGGTGTGTGCACTGGGAACCCTCTACTTCTCCGGCGACGTGCGCACGGCATTTGAAAATTTGTGATTCCGCAATTTGGCTCCCCTGATCGGAATGACTCCCTCCGGCCGGAGGGAGATGTCGCGCTAGCGACAAAGGGAGGACGGCTGGACGCGCCAAAGCGCGGCCTGAGAGGTTTTATTTCCAATAAAAATGCAAAAAGAAAAAGCGATGGCCCTTGCAGGTAGGCCATCGCTTTTCTTTGTCCCTACGGGGGACAACAGGGTAAATGATAAGAAGGTAAATGAAGAAAATAGCAATATATAAGAAAGAAGAAAGAACACAGAAACAGGGATAGAACGTTGTGTTCAACAGCCTGTCCTGTTGGATACAACAATAGCACGCTTGACGGAAAAATGCAAGAGGTTTTTGAAAAATTTTTCTTACAGAAGTAGAAAAATCACACTTTTCCATAAAATGTTGCAAAGAGTGACCGGGGAAAGCGGCGCGTGGGGAACAGCACTCCCGGCGGGGAGCCATGTACCTCAAAAGCCGGGCGGGCTTTGCAGTGGGAAGATGCATCCAGCGCTTTACAAGCACCGGGCGCTGTGCTAAGATAAACCTGTATTGCATAAAATCAGAGAGCATATTTTAGAGGGAACAAAACCCATGGGGGAAAAAACGAAACAAAGTACAAAAGCGCCGCTCTTTGGTGGGCGAGAGCTTTTATTCAGCCAGCGGGAGTTGTTGCTGCTGGTGGGGCCGCTGCTGGTGGAGCAGCTGCTGGAAGTGACAGTGGGCATGGCGGATACCATGATGGTGTCCCGCTGCGGCGAGGCGGCCATCTCGGGTGTCAGCTTGGTGGATATGATCAACAACCTCATCATCGTGCTGTTTGCGGCACTGGCCACCGGCGGCGCGGTGGTGGTGAGCCAGTATCTGGGAGCACGGGAACAGAAAAAGGCCGACGCAAGCTCCGGCCAGCTCATCCTGCTCAGCGCACTGCTGGGCGCGGGTGTGGCGCTGTTCTGCTTTGTGCTGGCCCGGCCCATGCTCCGGCTCTGCTATGGGTCCATTGAAGCTGACGTGCTGGACGCGGGCGTGCTGTACTTAAAGATCACGGCCCTGAGCTACCCCTTTTTGGCGCTGTACAATGCGGGCGCGGCCCTCTTCCGCAGTATGGGCAACTCCAAAATTTCCATGCAGATCAGCGTGCTCATGAACATCATCAACATCGTGGGCAACGCGGTCTGCATCTTTGGCCTGAAAATGGGAGTGGACGGTGTTGCCTGGCCCAGCGTCATTTCCCGCGTGGTGGCGGCGGCCCTCATCCTGGCCCGCTGCTACCAGAAAGGCCACGCCCTCACCGTTCCGAAGACCCTCCGGCTGGACGGCAGCATGGCAAAGCGCATCTTGGGCATCGGCATCCCGTCTGCCTTTGAAAACAGCCTGTTTGAGGCCGGACGCATCCTGGTGGTGAGCATGATCTCCACCTTTGGCACCGTGCAGATCGCCGCCAACGCTGTGGCCAACAACCTGGACGGCATGGGCTGCATCCCGGGCAAGGCGCTGGGCCTTGCCATGATCACGGTGGTGGGCCGCTGCATCGGTGCGGGCGACAGTGAGCAGGCCGTGTACTACACCAAAAAGCTGCTGGTCTGGGCCTACATCGCCATGGGCGTGTTCAACGGGGCCATTCTGCTGTTCCTGCCGCAGATCGTAAGCATCTATGCGCTGTCCGGTGCAACGATGCAGCTGGCCATCCTGCTGGTGCAGATCCACGCCGGGTTTGCGATCCTGCTCTGGCCGGCCTCGTTTGTGCTGCCCAACGCCCTGCGTGCCGCCAACGACGTGAAATTTACCATGGTGACCTCCATCCTCAGCATGGCCATCTGGCGGCTGGGTTTCAGCTACCTCATCGGTGTGAGGATGGGCATGGGCGCTGTCGGCGTCTGGATCGCCATGGTGGTGGACTGGGTCTGCCGGGTGACCTGCTTTGTGCTGCGGTTCCGCAGCGGCATCTGGAAAACGAAATACATTGCGTAACCACAACGTGAAAAATTACAGATTGGAGCAACGGACATGAAACTCATCAGCTGGAACGTCAATGGCCTGCGGGCCTGCCTGACCCACGATTTCGCCGCGAGCTTTGCCGCGCTGGATGCCGACGTCTTTTCGGTACAGGAGACCAAGATGCAGCCGGGCCAGGCGGATTTTGCGCCGGAAGGCTACACAGAATATACTTACTCGGCGGAGAAAAAGGGCTACAGCGGCACGGCCTGCTGGTGCAGGACCCAGCCGCTGGCCGTGACGACGGGCATTGGCATCGACCAGCATGACCACGAGGGCCGGGTGCTGACGCTGGAATATCCGGAGTTCTATCTTGTCAACTGCTACACCCCCAACAGCCAGGACGGCCTCAAGCGGCTGGATTACCGGATGCAGTGGGAAGACGATTTCCGGGCCTACCTGTTGGGGCTGGACGCAAAAAAGCCGGTCATCCTCTGCGGCGACCTGAACGTGGCTCATACCGAAATGGATATCAAGAACGCCAAGACCAACCGGATGAGCGCCGGCTTTACCGACCAGGAGCGGGCCAAAATGACCGAGCTGTTGGCGGCTGGTTTTACGGACAGTTTCCGTGCCCTCCACCCGGACGAGGTAAAGTACAGCTGGTGGAGCTACCGTTTCCATGCCCGGGAGAAGAACGCGGGCTGGCGGATCGACTATTTTATTGTCTCCAACCGCGTTGCCGATAAGATCAAAGTGGCGGAGATCCACAACGAGGTGTTTGGCTCGGATCACTGCCCGGTGGAGCTGGTCATTGACCTGTAAACAAGGAGTATTTTTATGATAAAGAATTACATTCTGGTCTTCCTGATCTCGATGTTCCCGCTCGTCGAGCTGCGCGGTGCCATCCCGGTGGGACTGGGGCTGGGCCTGCCCATCCTGCCCACCTACCTCGTCTGCGTGGTGGGCAACATGATCCCGGTGCCGTTCATCTACCTGTTTGCCCGCAAGTTCCTCATTTGGGGCTATCACAAGCCGGTCATCGGGCCGTTCTGCCGCTTCTGCATCAACAAGGGCGAAAAAGGCGGCCGCGCGCTGGAAGCCAAGGCCGGGCGTGGCCTGGTGGTGGCGCTGCTGCTGTTTGTGGGCATCCCGCTGCCGGGCACCGGTGCCTGGACCGGTACGCTGGCGGGCTCCATCCTGGATATGAAATTTAAAGATGTGCTCATTGCCTGCATGGGCGGCGTGCTGCTGGCGGGCATCATCATGGGTCTGGCCAGCGCCGGGCTGCTGGGAGCTGTGAGCGCGCTTTTTGCAGTGAAATGACTAGCAATCTGCTATGAAATATGCTAGAATAAATACGATGTGTCGCTTACGACAAAGAAAGGACGAACCAACATGGATCAGGCATTGAACCAGAAGATCGACGCGTTTATTGCGGCGAACAAAGAACAGATCTTGCAGGACATTGCAGCCCTCGTTGCCATCAACAGCGTGGAGGGGGAGCCCGCGGAGGGCGCTCCCTACGGCGTGGGCCCCCGTGCAGCCCTGGATAAGACCCTGGAGCTGGCGGCAGGCATGGGCTTTGCCACCCGCAACTGTGAAAATCACATCGGCTATGCCGAGCTGGCGGGCGCGGACCCGGAAAAGTATCTGGCAACCATCTGCCATGTGGACGTGGTGCCTGAGGGCAATGGCTGGACGGCAGACCCCTTTACCATGCAGATCAAGGACAACTACATGATCGGCCGCGGCGTGGCGGACGATAAGGGCCCCATGGTGGCGACCCTGTATGCCCTAAAGTTCCTCAAGGAGGAGGGGGTCTCCCTGCGCTATCCCATCCGCGCCCTGGTGGGCGACAACGAAGAGACCCACATGAAAGACGTGGACTACTACCTGGAGCACTACAAGGCTCCTGTCTTCTGCTTTACCCCGGACGCGGAGTTCCCCGTCTGCAACGGTGAGAAAGGCCAGTTCAACGGCAAGCTGGTCAGCCCAGTGTGCAATGGCGAGATCAAGGAGTTTGTGGGCGGTGTCGCCAACAACGCGGTGCCGGACCGTGCCAGCGCTCTGGTGGAGACCGATATCACCAAACTGAGCAATGCCCCCAACATCACGCTGGAGCCGGAGGGCAACGGCGTCCGTATCCGCGGCTGGGGCAAGAGCGGCCACGCCGCCATGCCGGAGGGTACCGTGAACGCCATTGGGCTGGTGGTCAACTACCTGCTGGACAATAACCTCTGCAATGACGCCGAGCGCGAGTACCTGAAAGCCATCCAGAAGCTGCACAGCTCCACGGCCGGTGAGGGCCTGGGCATCCAGTGTGCTGATGGCCCCTTTGGCCCCCTGACCATCATTGGCGGGCGTATTTATATGGAGAATGGCCGCATCGTCCAGACGCTGGACAGCCGTTTCCCCACCTGTACCGACGGCGAGACCATCGAGAAGCAGATCAAGGCTGCCATTGGCAGCGGTGCCGAGCTGACCGACATCGGCGTGAACAAGCCGTTCTACATCGAGGCGGACACCCCCGCCATCAAGGCCTGCATCGACACCTACAATGAGGTGACGGGCGACCACGCCACCCCGTTTACCATGGGCGGCGGCACCTATGCACGCCACTTCCCCTATGCCGTCAGCTTTGGCCCGGAGCACGCGGAGCTGCCCATCCCCGAGTTCGGCGGCCCGATGCACGGTGCCAATGAGTCCGCTCCCATCGACAAGCTGCTGGAGGCCCTGAAGATCTACATTCTGGCCCTGCTGCGGCTGGAAGAGATCGACTTCTAAGCCATGCGGGTGCTGGTCATTGATGGACAGGGCGGCGGGCTGGGCCGTCAGCTGGTGACGGCCATCACGGCCCTCTGCCCGGAGGCGGAGCTGACCGCCGTGGGCACCAACAGCATGGCCGCTTCGGCCATGCTCAAGGCGGGTGCCGCCCGGGCGGCTACCGGCGAGAATGCCGTGGTGGTCAACGCCCGCCGCGCGGACATCATCGTGGGGCCCATCGGCATCGTCATTGCGGATGCCCTGCTGGGCGAGATCACTCCCGCCATGGCGGCGGCCATCTGCCAGGCGGACGCCAAGCGGGTGCTCATCCCGGTGAACCACTGCGAGAACTTCGTGGTCGGCGTGCCGGAGGGGCCCGTCAGCCAGCTGGTGCAGACTGCGGCTCAAAAAGTAAAAGAGCTGTGCACCACAGGCTGTAAATAAGCTGAAACAACAAAAGCAGGTGCGTTTGAGGAAACTCAGACGTACCTGCTTTTTGCATCTTAAAATAAGGGTCAATTCTTCCGGCGTTTGGCCAGTTGCTCGGCGGTAGGGGGAGTGTCGCCCTGGGCGGCGCGCTCGATGGCGCTGATGCGGCGGTCCAGCTCGGTGAGGCGCTGGGCGGTGACATCGGGCAGATCCTGCTGGTCGAGGTCGTCCGAGGGGACGATGGCCTTGTTGTTGATGCGGACCACCTCGGCGGGGACGCCCACGGCGGTGCAGTTGGCGGGCAGGTTGCGCAGCACCACGCTGCCGGCACCCACACGGGCGTTATCGCCGATGAAGACGGGGCCCAGCACCTTGGTGCCCGCGCCGATGAGGACGTTGTTGCCCAGGGTGGGGTGACGCTTGCCGGTGTCCTTGCCGGTGCCGCCCAGAGTCACACCGTGGTAGATGGTGCAGTTGTCGCCGATCTCGGTGGTCTCGCCAAAGACGATGCCCATACCGTGGTCGATGAACAGGCACTTGCCGATCTTGGCACCAGGGTGGATCTCGATGCCCGTTTTGTGGCGGCCATGCTGGCTGACCCACCGGGCCAGGAAAAAGTGCTTGTGCTCATACAGCCAGTGTGCTACCCGGTGATACACCAGAATATGGAAACCGGGGTAGAGCAGAATGACCTCCAGCACGTTGCGCGCGGCGGGGTCTTTGCGCTGGATGTTGCGTGCGTCCTCCAATAAGCTCATGGAAGAGCCCTCCTTTATATACAATGTTCCCAATGCAACGCCGTCCGTCTCTTGGCGGCCCTCTCTTTTGTGTTCCTTTATAATAGCACAGGTAAACTTTAATGTACAGTGAAACGGTAGGAATTAGACCGGATTTTTTGCGGTTTGCCTGCCCGGCGGGGGAGCGTGGTGGATTTTCGGTAGAGTAGCTAAAAATCCGGGCAATGAGCGGCAAACCTTTTTACAGGAAAAAAGCGCAGAAGCATTGACACATTTTGCGTTTCTATGATAAAATATATCGAAATAAATCGCAAACTTAAAAGGAGAAAACACGATGCAGGCTAAAATGATGCGCGCAAAACTGAAAAAGCAGTTTGCAGCCGTTTTTGCTGTGGGTTCGTTGTTTCCTTTTTTCGCATTTTGAACTTTTCCGCTGTGGAAAAGTTCTTTTTTTTGCCCGTCCGCGGGCAGTCCGCCCATTGAAACCGAAACAGGGAGGTAAATTGAGATGCTGCTCATCAATGCTGTGAACACCGAGGGGCACCCCCTCGAAATCTACATTCGGGACGGCAAGATCGCTGCCGTCGGCCAGGATCTGAGCGCGCTGGCCGGTGAGGGCGAGACCGTCCTCGATGCAGGCGGCCTGACGGTGCTGCCCGCCTTTGTAGACCTGCACTGTCACTGGCGTACCCCGGGCTTTGAGTACAAAGAGGACATCGAGACCGGCAGCCGGGCGGCTGCGGCAGGCGGTTACACGTTCGTGAACCTGATGCCCAACACCAAGCCCGTCTGCTCCTCGGCGGCACAGGCTGAGATGGTGGAACAGAAAGCCGCCGAAATCGGTCTGTGCGACGTGAACCAGACCGTCTCCATCACCAAGGACTTTGACGGCAAGACGCTGGACCACCTCAAGACCCTGCCTGCCAGCGTGAAGTTCATCACCGAGGACGGCCACGGCGTGCAGGACAACGCCACCATGGCCCGGGCATTCGCCATCTGCACCCAGCGGGACATCACGGTGATGAGCCACGCCGAGGATATGGAGATCAGCCCCTGGGACTACCGCCTGGCCGAGGATCTGGAGACGGTCCGCAACTGCTGGCTGAGCGAGTATTACCAGACCAAGCTCCACATGTGCCACGTTTCCACCCGGGGCGCCATCGAGGCCATCCAGATGGCAAAGCTGCACGGCGCTCCCGTTACCTGCGAGGTGACGCCCCACCACCTGTGGTTCACCAACGATGTCTGCGATTACCGCGTCAACCCGCCCATCCGGACGGCGGACGATGTGCAGGCACTGGTGGACGCCATCCGGGCCGGTGTGGTGGACGCCATTTCCACCGATCACGCTCCCCACTCCGAGGAGGACAAGCTGAAAGGCATGGCCGGTATGGTGGGCAGCGAGACGGCGTTCGGCGTCTGCTATACCAAGCTCTGCAAAGAGGAGGGCCTGCCGCTGGAGCTGCTGGTCCACCTGATGAGCACCCGCCCGGCAGAAATTCTGGGCCTGGCCAAGGGTCAGCTGGAGCCGGGCTACGACGGCGACTTTGTGCTGGTGGATCTGGAGCACCCCTATACGGTGGACAAGGACAAGCTGCACTCCAAATCCCACAACACCCCGTTTGATGGAGCCGAGCTGTACGGCAAGGTGTACGCCACCGTCAAGGGCGGAAAGCTGACCTATCAGGCGGAGTGACCCAGTTTAGTAGATTCATTTATATATAAGAGTATGGAGGAACCAATTATGACGAACATGGATAAGCTGTACGAGGCAGTAGAGGCCCGGGGCCCGGTCTGCGTGGGTCTGGATACCGATTTCAGCTACCTGCCCGCTGATTTTGTGGATAGCACCCTGTCCAAGGGCGAGAACATCGTCCGCTTCAACAAAAAGCTCATCGACGCCACCAAGGCGGTAGCAGGCTGCTACAAGGTGCAGATCGCATACTATGAGTCTCTGGGTCTGGAGGGCCTGAAAGCCTACGCCGACACCCTGAAAGCCGTCCGTGAGGCAGGCGTGCCCGTCATCGCGGATATCAAGCGCGGCGACATTGCCAAGACGGCCGAGATGTATGCCATGGGCCACTTTACCGGTGATTTTGAGGCCGACTTCGTCACGCTGGCTCCCTATATGGGTCTGGACTCCATCAGCCCCTACCTGCCCTATGCGGAGAAGCAGGGCAAGGGCATGTTCGTGCTCTGCCGCACCTCCAACGGCGGTGCCAAGGACTTCGAGTATGAGAAGCTGGCCGACGGCCGCCATGTCTACGACCTGGTGGGCGACAAGCTGAACGCCCTGGGCAAGGACTACATGGGCGAGCATGGCTACTCCTCCATCGGTCTGGTCATTGGCGGCACCCACATTGAGGAGGCCACCGAGATCCGCGCCAAGTATCAGGACAGCTTCTTCCTCATCCCCGGCTACGGCGCACAGGGCGGCAAGGCCGAGGACATCGCCCAGTACCTCACCAAGGGCAACGGCGGCGTGGTCAACTCCAGCCGCGGCATCCTGCTGGCCTACAAGAAGCAGCCCGGCACTGCCTTTGACGAGGCTGCTTACAATGAGTGCGTGAACATGAAGGAGGCCATTGCCCATGCGTGCAGCCTGCTGTGAGGCCACTGTCCTGCGCCATGAGGTGATCGCGGACGACATCCGTCTGCTCCGTGTCCTCTGGCCGGACCGCGACCATGCGCCCCATGCGGGCCAGTTCTTCACCCTGCGGGCCTGGGGTGCCGACGAGGCCCCGTTCCTCTCCCGGCCCATCAGCGTCCACAAGTGGGAGCCCGAGACCCAGACGGTGGAGTTCCTGTATCAGGTCATCGGTGAGGGTACCCACAAGCTGGCAGCCCTGAAAGAGGGCGACAGCTTCCAGCTGACCGGCCCCATGGGCAACGGTTTTGATGTGGAAAGCCTGACCAAAACTTACAAAAAATTCGCCGTCGTGGGCGGCGGCATCGGCACCGCGCCCATGTATCAGGTGGCGCGGGAGCTGGCGGCGGCGGGCTGCAAACCGGATGTGTTTTTCGGCTTCCGGGACAAGCCCTACTGCATGGAGGAGTACCGCTCCATTGCAAACCTCGTCAAAGTCTCGACCGACACGGGCGCTGTGGGCTTCCATGGCTTTGTGACCCAGCTGTATGACCCGGCGGATTATGACGCGGTGCTGGTCTGCGGCCCCACGGTCATGATGAAGAACGCCGCCCGCCTCTGCGCCGAGAAACACACCCCCTGCTTTGTGAGCCTGGAAAAGAAGATGGCCTGCGGCATCGGTGCCTGCCTGGGCTGCACCTGCGAGAC
>ERZ837487.2313-NODE-2313-length-19987-cov-3.492826_pt1 | contig 19987 bp, 14 predicted proteins | sample MGYA00519911_ERZ837487 | MGnify/ENA primary metagenome ERZ837487 (study PRJEB31850, sample SAMEA3708818) | human gut metagenome | biome: human gut; feature: human-associated habitat; material: faeces | place: China | collected 2014 ...
GGGTGGCTTGCACCATCAGTTGAAAACCGAATCAACGCGCACTTGTCGCGCATAGGAGCGATTCTTCGACTGTTGCCGGTCACGAAGATCACCGTGGAAACGGCGTCCTTCGACACGCAGCTGCTGAAGAATCCCGACATTTCGGGAAAAGAGTACCAAGAGGGAGAACAGCTTGGTTTCTGGAATGTTCGAGAGTATGTTCTTTTCAGAGACGGGCACGCTTGTCAGCATTGTCACGGCAGATCGAAAGATCCGGTGCTCAATGTTCATCACTTGGAAAGCAGACGCACTGGCGGAGACTCGCCCGGCAACCTGCTCACGCTTTGTGAGACGTGCCATAAAGCACTTCATCGCAGAGAAATCAAGCTGAAGACCAAGCGCGGGCAGTCGTTCCGTGCGGAAGCCTTCATGGGAATTATGCGCTGGGAGGTACTGAACCGCCTAAAGGCGTCGCATCCTGAGCTGGAGGTGCACAACACCTACGGCTACCGAACCAAGCACACACGAATCGTGAACGGCATCGACAAGTCGCATTGTGCGGATGCTTTCTGCATCGCCGGCAATCTCGGCGCCAAAAGGCTCGGCGAATTCTTCTTCCAGAAGCAGACGCGTCGGAACAACCGGCAGATTCACAAGCTTTCCATCCTCAAACACGGGCTTCGAAAGCGCAATCAGGCGCCTTTTGAGGTCAAAGGCTTCCGTCTTTTTGACAAGGTTGTTTGCCAGGGAGAAGAAGGCTTTATTTTCGGCCGTCGATCCTCCGGGTCTTTTGATGTACGAAAGCTCGACGGCACCCGCATTTCAGCGGGCATAAGCTACAAAAAGCTGCGTCTGCTGGAGAAGAGACGGACCTATTTAAAAGAAATTCGAAAGGAGGAGGCGCTTCCTCCCCTGCCTGAAGGAAGGAGTCTCCGCGCCTAAATTTGATGAATATCAAGCTTTTGTTCATTCCGCTGCTCCTTTTTTCTTCTCAGCTGTATGCGGAGACCATTCATCTCGGCATTCTCAACACTTCCGGCAATGAAGCCGAAAACGTTCTTTATGCCGAGACAGCCTCTGTTCTCAAGGACAAATTAAAACCGAGGAATGTGGAGGTTTCGACTTACGATCTTCCGGGGTTAGAGAAAGCCATTGCAGCAGGAAAATTGGATTTCTTTATCTCTAATCCTGGATTCTATGTTTCGAGCAGACAGAAGCTCGATACTACTGCCCTTGCCTCTCAAAGCAATCAATTTTTTAGGCGCCCAGACAGAGCATTAGGTTCTGTTTTTGTTGTTCCTCAGCAGAACAACAATAATTTTTCTCTTCGAGATTTAAAGGGAAAAAGCGTCTGCGCCGTCGCGCCCAATGCTTACGGCGGTTTATACATTGCTTTAGGTGAGCTCATTCGCAGAGGCTTTGATCCGGATAAATTTTTTAGTTCTGTTCACTATTCCGGCTATCCAATGCCAAAAGTTCTTGAGGACCTGAAGGCCGGCAAATGTGAGGCTGCGATCGTACGAACATGCCTTCTCGAGGAACTCTCGTCTTCCGGACAGATTAAAGGCAATGAATTCAGAGTGATCGAGCCTTGGTCCACAAGTTCAAAGGAATACTGCATTCGATCGAGCGAACTTTATCCCGGATGGGTTTTTGCCGCAACCAAGAACACTTCTGAAGCGCTCAGAAAAGAAACCACCAAAATATTGTTTTCCCTTCCTGCCGTTCAAGGCAATGAATGGAGTGTTCCTCGGAACTTCGCCGACCTTGACAATCTCTATAAAAATTTAAAGGTCGGACATTACGAATATCTGAGAAACTGGGACTGGAAAGAATTTATTCGGAACTACTGGAGCTTTATTCTCATTGTTTTCGTTGTGATGATTGCGGTTTTCCTTCACAACCTCATCTTGAAACAACAGGTTGAAAGGAAAACCGAGCGTCTGAGACAAACGATGAAGGAAAAAATGGCGGAGCACCAAGCAGCCGTCAGCGCGAATCGTCACTTACATGACATGGAGAAAATCAACCTTGTCGGCATGCTTTCGAGCATGATCGCGCATGAGCTCAGACAGCCGCTCACCGTTATCAGAAACTACTCCGAAGGACTCAGAGATATTCTTCATTCTCAGGATTACGATGCGAAAGTTCTGGAGGAAGCGCTCAAGGTCGTTGATGAGCAATCCATCAGGGCCTCTTCGATTATTGAGCATATGCGAGGACTGATTAAAGGAAAAGAATCGAAGGTTCGTGAAGTTGATTTGAATTCGTCGGTTCCGTCTATCCTAGAAACTTATAAAGAGTTAGGCGGAAAATACGAAGTTAATCTCGTTGCGTCGGGCAACGCAGCGGTTTCTGTCCGGATTGATCCCACTCAGTTCGAAATTGTTTTACTCAACTTGCTCAATAACGCTTCCGAAGCCATAACGCAACAAGAAACGAAACCGATTATCACCTTAGAGATCTCCGGCGAAAACGGTGAAGCCGCCGTTACTGTCGCCAATGAAGGATTTTTAGAACATGAAGAATCCTTTAGTAATCTGTTTGCCGTGAAGAACTCTACTAAAGTCAACGGTCTCGGACTAGGATTAGCAATTGCGGCAAGAGTCGTAGAACGCTGGGGCGGTCAGCTCAGTATTCGTCAGCACAATAAAGAGGTCATCGCATGTATCCTTCTTCCGAGCCTATAGATCCATCCGTCCTCCGCTTAGTTCAGGGAAAGTCTTTAGTCAGAATTGTGGACGACGATGAGACTGTCGCGAAATCCTATGAATTTATGCTTCGCTGTTCCGGCTGGAACTGCAGGATCTTTAATAGTGCGGAAGATTACCTTGCTTCTGAAAACGTTCAAATCGGTTGTCTGATTCTTGATGTTCGGATGCCGGGACTTTCAGGTCTGCAGCTTCAGCAAAAGTTAGAGATTCTTGAACGAGAGATTCCTATCATCTTCGTCACTGGGCACGGAGATGTTGATATGGCCGTGCTTGCATTGAAACACGGTGCCCAGGATTTTATGCTGAAACCGGTTGATCCTCAGAGGTTAAAGGGGGCAGTTTTTCAGGCGTGCCAAAGTGACTTGCTCCATTTCTTAAGAAGCCAAAAGGAAGAAGCTGAAAGAGAAGCGACGAGCTCCCTTTCACAAAGAGAGCGAGAAGTCGCGCAGCTCTTGGCGCAGGGTTTGCTTTATAAACAAATTGCCGAAAAACTCGGTTGTTCGGAAAGAACGGTGAAATTTCACAAGGCCCGAATTGCAGAAAAATTAGGCGTTAAAACTCCAGCTGAGATTGCTTTACGACTCTCCAGTATTTCTAAAAATAAATTTGAGATTTGAATATTAGGAAACAAGGGAAACAAATCTCGCCTGACCGTCTCAAACTTCTCCAATTTCTAAAAGATCTTTTAAATCCCTCTCGTTGAACATATTGGCAAACCTTAGGGTTCTCAGTTAATTGTCGCTTTTTTTGATAATTATCAAATTTAGTACTAAATACCTTTGACAGAATCATGTTGAACCAACTTTCACCACAAAGGAGAAACGATGTACTTTTCTAAGAAGATTCTATCTGCTTCATTAGCGGCAACATTCCTATCTTCAGCCGCATTAGCCGCTTCTTTCAATCCGTGAAATTATTCTGCTTCGGCAATCGGAATGAAAGGAACGGTCACAGTCCATGTAACCTTTACTGCTGACAAGATTGAAAAGATCTCACCTACTAATAAAGAAACAGTAGGCATCGGTTCTGTTGCAATCGAAAAACCGCCTGCACAAATCATCTCTTTTCAGTCTACAAACATACAAGGTGTATCAGGCGCATCCATGACCAGCGGGGCAATACTCCAGGCAGTGTCAGAATGCATAATTAAACAAGCGAGGCTTGATTCTTCTGCACTGAATGCCAAAAAATTGACCAGCGCGCATCGATAGAAACACTATGCGCTGAAATCGCAGTCATCGAGGACGATGTTTCGGGCATTTCTACAGCTATTGGAGCTGTAGAAAAGGCAAAAACGTTCTTGTCAGTGAGAACAAGGCAAATTAAAAGCCAAAGATTCGATGAACATCTCTATGGGTATCACTGCCGGCGGCAGCCAGTTCATTCAAGAACATGGTATTAAGGACAAATCCACTCAGGATTATGTCGACCACTTGATGAAACAGGCCAAAGACAAAGGCATTCCTATAAATAAAGCCAATGTCGAGACCTATGCACGCAGGAGCTGTGAGATCATCGATTGGTTAGAACAACTCGGCGTTCCCTGCGGTCGGTTCCAGGAAGACAAGTACTTGCACATCACTGAAGACACTAAGGACGGAGGCGCTCCCGGACCCCACATTATGAAGACACTGAAAACCGAAGTCGAAAAACAAGGTATTCCGTTTTCCTCAACAGCAAAGTTACTAAAATTCTTTCTGACCATGGAAAAGCAATCGGTGTTGAAGTCTCTACACCGGAAGGAAAATACAAAGTTCTTAGTAAAGCGGTGATCGTTGCAACAGGCGGATTCTCTACCAGCGGAACTCCTCAAACGCTACGCTCTTGACTGGATCGGTCGTCCGACTACCGGCGCATCTTCTCTGACCGACGACGGCATTCGAATGGCACAAGCGATCGGTGCAGACACCGCATCAATGGAACAGATTAAAATTAACTACCTCTGCCACCCGCTCACAAAGAAAGACGGCGTTTCCCTGACGTCCATCACGCCTTATACCGTTCTCGTCAATCATGACGGCAAGCGGTTCGTTGATGAAAACCATCCTTCAATTAACTTCAAGAGCAAAGCTATGATGAAGCAGCCGAAGCACGAAGCTTATGCGGTTGTTGACTAGAAAGCGATGGACAATCTTAAGCTTATGCGCAACTACGCAGATGCCAGTTACTTTGTCAAAGCGGATACAATTCCGAAGCTTGCCAAGAAGCTTGATGTCAACCAAAAAGCTTTAATCAAAACGATGGATCAGTACATCAAAGACTGCAAAGCTGGATTGAAAAACGATAAAGCTTTCGGAAGAAAGATTCAGTATCCGATGCTTAATCCGCCCTACTATGCCGCTCTTGTGACGCCGTCCATGCAGTCCACTTACGGCGGCATCAAGACCAATACCAAGGCCGAGACTCTGGATACCAAGGGGCATGTTATTCCCGGTCTTTATGCGGCGGGCGCAGCTTCCGGCCATGAAGCTTACGCAAATGAAGTTGGTTTCGCGGCCATTATCGGTTTGACATACGGACGAATTGCCGGTGAAAACGCTACGGCTTATGTCAAATAATAAGAAATACTGAAGGCATTGAAAGGCCCCGAAGACGGGAAAGGTTTTCGGGGATTAAATATAATAAATGTCCCAATATTAAACATGGACCTTAACAGAATTACCCTTCCGCTGATTGAATAGGTTTAAGCCCGACTCCTAGTTGGGGAAGGAGTTGTTAGTCTCTGAGAATGTCTTAAAAGCTCTTTTTTTAGTTTGACCAAGTCGCAGAAGTATACATTAACATTAAGATAGTTCCCTTCGCCATTCTCGTTTGCATTCCGAACCATACACATAGTGCAAAAGGATTTATTTTCACAATTTAAACAAGTAGGAAAGTCCTTTTTCCTTAAAGCTCGTAATTTATTAAGCTGAGGCGAGTTCTCCCAAATTTGAGCAAGTGTGTTTTCAAAGATTGAACCAACTTGAAAAGATTGCCATCCTACGCATGGGTAAACAATACCCGTTTCGGAAATACACAACGATGAAGTACCCACCGAACAGATAGGATCTTCGGGGGACTCTCCGTCTTTTGTTTTTTCCTCTTTTTTGAGGAGATTTAGTAGATTTTTATCCTTCTCTATTTGTTTTTTCAAGATAGTTTTCAGCTCAGCCATCGTTAAGCGATCAGCTAAGTTACCATTGTTACTGTCGTACGAACCTATTAAACTGAAATCGTAACTCGAGGCTATTCCAAGCTCTTTTGCCCATTCGATGACTTCGAAGAAAGAATCTTTATTTTGTTCCATAATTGGACAATTGATTTGCATGGGAACATTGGCTTTAATTAGAGTCAAGATTGACTGTTTTGTTTTTTCGCAGCTCCCTTTTAGGCTAGTTATTGCATCATGTACAGCCGGAAGCATAGAATAGAGAGAAGTTTGAACCCCTAGCAATTTATTCTTTTTCATTTCTTCAATAATCTCGGGGGAGATGTGAGTCAAGTTTGTAAGAACGCTGACGGAAAAATCATACTCTCTGCATTTTCTTAAAATTTTTACTATGCCGGGGTGCAATAATGGTTCGCCGCCACTGATCGTTACATGCAGGACATTGAGCTCTCGACATTGTTTTAATATTGAAAAAATATCTTTTACATTAAGAGTCCTATTTTTCTTGTCGTGAGGTATATAGCAATGAACGCATCTCTCATTACATCTGCTAGTTACTTCCAAATGAACGCTCACTAAACTGGAGACTTTTCCTTCATTTTTCTCTAAAAAATCCAAAGTCTCGGGAAGATCATTCCTTGGTTTGTACTTTCTCGTTATCTTCTTATCCTGGTAAGAAAACGAGTAATCCTTACTATCACACTCAGCAAAAGTGGTCCCACTACAAAGAAAACCTTCCTTTTCTAATTCCGAAAGAAATATTACGAGATCAGAGGAAAGAATTTTTGCATCACAGTCTGGATAGAATCTTTGGACTTTCACGAGTATATCTTCTAAGTCTTGAGGCTCCTTAGTTAAACAGGAGAGAAAGCAAGCTCCAGACTCTGAAACAATCCTGTCTCCAATTGTTTCACCTTCAACATATCGAAAATTCCTATCATCCGTTATGTAACCGTAATTCTCATAATTCCTGAATTGGATGTTTGATTTTATTTTGAAGAACATTGAGAAAACCCCTCCTTCCTGGCAGGATTAAATTAAATATAAATAAAGAGTTATGAGCAAAAAGGTTAAAACAGCGCATTTTCCCTTTCTTGTCACAGTCAAAATCTATGAAAAGAAAAAAAACGAGGCTTTCTTAATATCTAAGAACCAAACGACGCCCTCTTTAGGTAATTATTTATTTGTTATGATTTCCAGGAACTGCTAGACAAATACACTAACTGTAAAGCGGATACTTCTAACGCATATAAAGAACGGAGTGCAAGGAGAGAGCACTTCATATCCGAACTACGCCTTTAGATCCAAGATCTGAGAAGCCCCTCGGAGAACGTAACGGTCAGTGCTCTCGCCCATATTAATTCACTAACGACGGCTAGGACCAGGAGGGTTACATGGCCTGCCACTAGGCTTGCTGTTAGGACGACACTCAGCCATGTGTGCGACGCTTCTCGCAAGAATTTTTGGTTTCGAATAACTCATTTCTCAGTTCTCCTATTAACGGTTAACTTGGTTTAATTATATTCAATCTTATGCTGTAGGCCAATTCCTTAACACACTTAAAGATGAAGTGGAGCATCACAATAGCGCAATCTTTGTCAGCGCCAAATAAAGAATTCTTTCCTAAAAAACAATAATATTCGCTCTGTCTGAAAAATAAACCATAAAATCGGCAAAAATAACAGCAATTTTAAAGGTGAGCAAAAATAGACCGTGCCCATAATTTATCCTCCTGAGTTCGTCAAGCTGAGCTTCTTCACGTTAACTGAAAGAAGGAAATCAGGTGGATTATTCTCCCGCTGATCACAAAATTAACCAAATAAACGATTTCAAATAAAAGTGAAACAACCGGATTGAAAAGAACACCTCCAATTTCATTTCTAGTCAACCCGGCTGCCCTTAGGTGGAAGATTTATACGGACCTATAGTTTTGATACTTCTTGAATAGAGCCTCCATCTTGTCAGGATCGACCAAATTATTTACGTCGAATAGTTCTTCAATAACAGAATCCGGAAGAACATTAGCTTTTTTAGCTGCCTCTTTGCACGTGATTCCTTCGTCGATTGCAATATGCGCAATCTTAGTTCCGATTTCATAACCGAAAAGAGCCGAAACCATTGTTGCCAACGAAGTCGACTTTTCAGTCATATCCAGACAGTGTTTCCGATTTGCGGTTATTCCTTTTATGCATTTGTCTGCGAAAACACGCATAGTTCTTGAAATCAGATCGGCACTTTCAATGAAGCTCTTAATCGGAATACCGGAAGATGTTCCAAGCTCAAGCCAGCCGGATAAAACGCCTGAAACCAGACCTGCGTGATTGGCACAAACACGATCAGTAGACAAAAAGACCATCTCGGGAATAACAGGATTTACTTTTCCCGGCATGATCGAAGACCCCGGCGCCACCGCCGGAAGGTTGATTTCTCCAAACCCTGCTCTCGGGCCCGAACCCAGCAGTCTGATGTCACGCGCAACTTTCCAAACTAACGTTGCGAGGGCTTGCAGATGTGCGTGTGCAATCACCAATCCGTCTGTTGCCATCATTCCATCATACAGATCTTCTTCTGTATGAATCGGACGGCCGCAAACCTCAGATAAGTGTTTATCAATCACGGCTCTGAATCCGGGCATACAGCCCATACCCGTGCCTACACAGGTTCCGCCGATACAGGATTGATTCCATCTGGCTTGCTCTGTTTTAAGCCGTTTGACTAATCGTTCGGCGGCATGGGCAAAGGCGCCGAATTCTTGCCCGAGCGTCATCGGAACCGCGTCCTGCAAACAGGTCCTTCCCATTTTTATGACGTCTGCGAATTCGTCTGCCTTGCTTCTTAAAACTTCGACAAAATATTCCGCAGCTTTGATGACTTTACCCATTTCGTCATAAACAACCATTTCCTTGGCACTCGGAATAAGGTCATTGGTTGACTGGCACATGTTCACGTGAGTGTTCGGGTGGATCGTTCCCTTCGCCTTATCTCCCGTCATCAATTCGTTAGCGCGGTGTGCGATAACTTCGTTGACGATCATGTTGGCAGGAGTGCCGGACCCTCTGTAAATGTTGACGACAAAGTTTCCTTTGAATTTTCCCTCGGCAACCTCCCAAGCTGCTTTTTCAATAAATTTGGCTTTTTCCGGATCTAAGGCCCCGATTTCTGCATTAGCACGAGCACAGGCGATCTTGCACAATGCAATTGCACGGATATATGAAGGATAGTTATCCAATGTCAGAGAACCCACATCGAATGCTTTTCTGTTCCTTTCCGAGACAATACCCCAATAAGCCTCCTCAGGAAGCTCCATCTGGCCCAAACCATCATGTTCTAATCTCATATTGCACCTATTAATCAATTTTTCTTAAAGAAGAATATTTGCGGAACATCTCGATAGTTTCTTTTCTATCGGCCAGCTTTCTGACATCAAATAACTCTTCTGCAATCTTCGGATCAATAATCCCCTCCTCAAGGGCGACTTCTTTACAGGATTTCCCTTCATTGAATGCCTTATGGGCAATTTTTGTGCCGATGGGGTATCCGTATAAGGCAGAAACCATCGTTGCCAGAGAGGTACTCATTTCAGCGTTCTTTCTAGCTAATTCGGCGTTAACCTTGATCCCCTTGATGCAAAGATCCGTGACCAGTCTGAATCCCTTTTCAATTAATTCGAGAGATTCCATAGCCCCAAGGAAACTACCGCAGGTACTCGAGCAAAGGTCCAAATCAGATTCATTTACCGTAAGAGTGGCCATCATATCGTGGGAGATGACTTGCTGCATGATCTGCAGAAGCATTTCCGGCATGTAGGGGTTGATCTTTCCAGGCATGATGGAGGAGCCCGGAGCGATCGACGGAAGGATAAACTCTCCGATTCCAGTTCTCGGTCCGGAGCTGAAAATGTACAAATCATTTCCAATTCTGCCTCCCGCACAGGCGATACATTTCAAAACCCCAAGAAGGTAAATAAATGAGTCATTGTTTTGTGAGCCGTCAAACAATGCGGAATCTTCTATTACTTCGTCCTTATTCTTAGCCTGACGCATTTCAAAGCCGACAATATCACTGAGGTGCTTGTAGACGGCTTCGTTGTATCCGGGCATTTCACCCATACCACTGCCGAGAACCGTTGCTCCAAGGATTGTTTCCTGATATTCCGGCAATAATTTCTCCAGCCTTTTACGATTTCTTTGGACCAGAGACTGCCAAGCAGCAAAAACTTGACCGAAAGTCATGGGAACAGCATCTTGCATACATGTTCTGCCCAGACGCGGGAGGTCTTTAAATTCGATCGCCTTTTCTTTAAGCGCATCCTCGAAATACTTAACGGATTCCACTGTCTTCTTAATCATCCGGTAAAGGACGATCGCTTCTGCGGCCGGATATGTATCGTTGGAAGATTGGCACATATTGACGTGCGTGTTCGGATGAACTTCATCGTAACCTTTGCGGCCCGTCAAAATTTCGGTAGCCCTGTTCGCGATGACTTCGTTAACGTTCATATTGACCCCGGTCCCATGGCTGCGCCAAATATTGACGGGGAATTGATCGGAGAGTTTTCCTGCGATGATCTCATCACAGGCTTGAGCGATTGCATCGGCTTTATGAGCTTCGAGAGCCTTGATTTCTTTATTGGCAAGCGCCGCGGCTTTTTTGACTTCGGCAACCGCTCGAATCACGTGAGGAAGTTCGTTGAAAGTATGATCCGTCACATCATAGTTTTGAGCGCATCGGACAGTTTGAATACCGTAGTAGGCTTCTTCCGGAACAGGAAGTTCGCCTAAGGCGTCTTTTTCTATACGCATGAATTAACTCCTTAGAACACGAAATAGGAAATAACAAGACCGAATAAAATCGAGCTGATACATGTCACAAAACCGGGCAACTGGAAGCTGTGGTTCAAGACATAGCGGCCGATTTTTGTCGTCCCGGATCTATCAAAAGTGATGGCTGAAATAGCACTGCCCGTTGCCGGGAAGAAGAACAGTCCGTTTACGGCGGGCGCAAATGCCACCAAGGAGCCCAGCGGCAGCCCTAAGGAAACACCGATCGGCATGATGGATCTGGTTGTCGCACCTTGGCTAAGAAGAAGAGCGGACATCACGAAAATCATCACTGCAAAGAGGATTGGGTACTCTCTTACAATTCCGCCGAGACTATCAATAACAAAAGCCTTGTGTGCTAAGAAAAACGTATCCGTCATCCATGCGATACCGAAAATTGCGATTACGCCTGTCATACCGGCGGAGAAAACGCTGCTCTTAGCGATTTTTCCAGGCTGTAATTTGCAGGTAAATACCATGATGAAGGATGTTAGAAAGGCAATGATTTCAATCGCATTGGGAATTGACAGATAAGAGACTTTTCCTCCGACGTTCCAACTAGGCATCAATGCCTTGACGCTTCCCAAAAGGACAATGAAGAAGACGCCTAATGCGAATAACGTTACGGAAAGGAGGGCTTCCTTCGTCGGTTTGTAATTTTTAGATTCCCCGGAACCAAAGGTAATATCACCGTTTTTGACGAGCTTTAGGAACTCAGGATCTTTTTCTAGTTCTAGCCCTTTTTTGTAAACACTCAAAGCTCCGACAATAATTCCCAGGAAAATAGCCGGGAACAGAACCATCATAATTTGTCCGAGGCTTACGCCGTGAGCGGCCAAAACAGCCAGCAGAGCTGCCGTGGAGGCAGAAACCGGACTCGCGGAAATTCCATGCTGACTTGCCACGAGCGCGATTGACATTGGTCTTTCCACTCTTATCTTTGCTTCCAGAGCAACTTCACAGATAACGGGATAGACGGCCAGAGCCACATAACTCGTACCGGTGAAGACTGTAAACAAAAATGTGACAATAGGCGCCATGAAAGTAATTCTGTCAGGGCGACTGCGAAGAACTTTTTCTGCAAGATGGACGAGCAAATCCAACCCGCCGGCGACCTGAAGCGTCGCCGCCATGGAAGAGACTGCGATGATGATAAGCAGAACGTTGACAGGCGGAGAAGCCGGTTTTAATCCGAAGACAAAGACCAAAATAAATAGTCCGACACCTCCGGCAAAACCCATAGCCACACCGCTCTTTCTGGCGCCTAGCATGATACAGGCCAGAATAATCAGGGCTTGAATCCAGATCATAAGATTTCTCCAGGAATTTAAGGATTGATCCAAAAGGATCTTTTTTATCTTTGAGCCGAACTCGGATAGACTGAGACAATCCCAACTTAAATTAATATTTAGTATGCGTTAAACTCAGGTTGGATATCCGGACGGTAATTCCGTGAAAAAATTAATAAACCCACCTTTACCGCGGAGGACTCTATGGAACAGAAAAAAGACTTCTCGAACCTGTTTCTAAGTCATTCGGCTTTAATTTTCTTAAAGGCATCGGAAACACGGAATTTCAGTGAAACGGCCAAATTTTTTAGAATCACTCAGAGCGCAGTTTCCCGATCCATGAGGGAATGGGAAAAAAGCTGGGGATGTCCCCTTTTTGATCGAAGTTCTCGGCCGATATCATTGACGGCTGAAGGAAGAATTATTAATCAGGAACTTCAAAAGCATTTGAAATCTTTTCTTGATTTAGCAGATTCGATTCGAAAAGAGAGCAACTTGAAGCCGGTCGTTAGAGTCGGCTGTGTCGAGAGTTTGAGCGTGGACCTCCTGCCTAAACTTATCCTGCGGCTCAGAGATAAAACACGTCAAATCGTAACGATTTTGGCCACTTCCAATTCACTGCACCGCGAGCTGCTTGAGGGAAAACTTGACATCATTATCTCCTCGGACTCCACAGCGGAACTTTCCGGCTTGAATAGGACATTGATTCTTCAGGAAGGCAGCCTCCTCGTACTGCCAAAATCATTAAAAGACTCCAATTGCTGGAAATCTTGGAAAGGCCTTCAATTCTGCGGTCTGCCCTTTATCAAATATCACCATGCTTCCGGAGGAGGCAAATTAAATGATGTTTTTATGCGAACCGCAGGAATCTCAGTAGCTAATCAAATAGAAGTTGACAGCAACAGCACGATGCTTTCTTTAATTGCCCAGGGGGCCGGATGGACGATTTCAAGGGCGTCTACGATCCTCCAAAACAAAGGGCTGATGAATGAAATTTTGTATTTACCCATGCCCGAACCTCTTCTGGTCAGAAAAGTTTATGTGCTCACTCGTCAAAATGAACCTTCGGCTTTGATGCAGGAATTCACGCAGTTAGCCTGTTCCATTCTCAAAGAATCCGTTGCCCCGGAATTAATAAAAATTGCCCCGTGGTTGGAACAGGATATTTTTGTTCTTGATCCTACAAGCGGTGTGATGGTTGATATGACGGGTAAAAGAGCCGAAGAAAGATAAATCCTGAGTTTTGCTCATGATTAACATGAGCTGAAGTGTTTTTTGTTCGACCGCGCTGTATTCCCAATAACAATGTTGTTCGTACGAAATTATTTTGATTGTTATGATCAACAAAGGCCCGCTCTTAATTCTTCTCGGTTCGGTTTGTTTTAGTTTTTCCGGAACCTTTCAGCAATATGCACCTAGTGGTGCGACGCCCTTTACCATCACCGAAGCGAGGATGTTAATCGGCGCGGCGGGATTACTATTTTGGTGTCTTTTATCAGGAAAATTCAGTGTTTCTTTCGGCAGTATGAGGTGGAAATATCTCGTTCTCATGGCCGTGAGCTTACTTTCCTTTCAACTGCTTTTCTTCTCGTCGGTCCTGAAAACAGGCGTTGCGGTCGGAACCGTGGTTGCCATCGGCTCTACGCCTATTTGGACGGCAATCATAGAAAAAACATTTTTTAATAAATCTCCCCGCAGTGTTTGGTTCATCGCTACAGCAATCGCCGTCGTCGGAATAATCCTGTTAAATCTTCAGAACTTTTCGGGGCAAGTAAATATTCTCTATACCTTCCTTCCCGTGTTGGCAGGGCTTGCCTTTGCATTGGAAATTGTTTTTGCAAAAGAGGCTATGAAAGGCTCTTCTTCCGAAGTGTGCATGATGATTGTTATGGCGCTTGTCGCCCTTTTCAATCTTCCATCGTTATTCTTCAATGAGTTAACTTGGGCCTTCACATCCAGAGGTATTTTGGTTTGTCTTGGGCTAGGCCTTGTGACCGCTTCCATGGCGTTTGCGCTGTTTTTTGGAGGTACAAAGACCACTCCTGCTGCCGTTGCTTCCACCTTAGGCATGGCCGAACCGCTCGGAGCAGCTTTATGGGGAATAACCCTTTTGCACGAACCCTGCACTCTCACAACCCTCTCCGGAATTGTGTTGATTTTGTTGTCTCTTATTCTTTTGATCAAACCCCAGAAACAAACTGCCTATTCCGCACAATAGCGACGGGTAGACAGTCTGAAAGCTGTGAAATAAGTATTTTCCACAATCAAAAATTGGTGATTTTTGCTCTTCGCGGCGTGTCAGGAAACTCAAGATCATTTAAAACTCTAGAAGCCGGCTAAAAACCGCATCAGATTTTCTAACCACTGACTTTTGCTGCTGCGATTTTTCCTCTGAGCCCAGCATTCCTTGTATTATAAGAAAGAACTCTTTCAAAATGATGAGCATAAGACTTCGATCTAATCAACCTAATAATTGATATCCCTACGTTGCTTTTAACAACGTAGGGAAAAATTAAAAATAAATAATAAGGTCTACTTCGCGCAATTTCCCCTTGCGATTGAAACGGCTCTTTCAACTAAAGCAGAAGCGTGCCCCAAGTAATTTTCCGGATTTAGTACCCTTTTGATATCTGCCTCCGGCAAAATTTTTGAAATTTCTGGATCCTTAGAAAGAACTTCATAAAAATCACTATTCTTTGGAGCTTTCTTAATTGCATCCACCACCATTGAATGCGATTTGCCCAAACCTACCTTCTTAGCAATTTCTTGCTGGACGGCCTCCGCCATCACAAAGTATTTAGAGTCATTAAACCTCTCAGACATGACTTGAGGTTTAATAATAATCTTATTAAACAGACGATTCGCCCGTTCCAGGCTTGTGGAAGTAATCATGAACATTTCTGAGATTGTTGACCACTCAGAGATCCATGGAGCACCCTGACGAGTTTCAGACTGCTGCAACATTTCCAGCGCGCCGGCCTCTCTAATCCTCGACATCGCCGCGAGACCGCCTAAAAATTCAGAAGCTCGAGGATTACGTTTTTGCGGCATTGTTGAACTTGCACCTCCCTCCCCTTCGTTAACTGCGTTATCCGCGGTACGAGACCAAAGATTTATATCTTGCGCAATTCTTCCCATTGTTCCGTTTATCAATCCAAGCGCTTGAACAACAGCAGCATAATTATCTCTGCTGGCATTCCAGGAAATGTCAGGCACCTTTAAACCCAAAATCTTCAAGGCCTCTTCCTGAATTTTCAGACCATCCGGCCCCATAGAGCTTAACGTCCCGACCGCAGACCCAATCTGTCCAACAGCAACGGCTTCTTTAGCAGCCCTAAGCCGAGTTAAGTTTCTGCTTAATTCAGACATATAAGAGGCTGTCATCATCCCAAAAGTTGTAGGCAAGGCATCTTGGCCGTTGGTTCTAGACACCATCGGTAAAGATTTATATTGCTCAGATATGTCAGCCAGTTTTAGTATGAGTTTCTTTAATTGAGCCTCTACAATATTTATTCCATCCAACATTTGAAGAACCGTAGCGGTATCCATTACGTCCTGAGTAGTACTTCCCAAGTGCACATAAGCTTTCACAGTAGGATTTAATGCCCTTAATTGCCTTACCAATCCATCCACAGGACGACCCACCTTACCGGTAGCTTGCTTTAATTTTGCTAAATCGATATTTGAAAACTTTGCAACCTTTTCTATCTCTTGGGCCGCTTCAACCGGAATCATTCCATATTTCGCTTGTGCCTTGGCTAGAGCGACTTCCACGCTTAACCAGTACTCGATTAGGCGTTCATCGTTATAGACAGCTCTCATCTCGTCTGTACCGAAAAGAGAACTGTATATTCTCGAATCGAAAACACTCAGTGTGTATTTCAGATCATTAGGTACATCATTGAAATCTTGAGCCGAGCTGAGCGAAACATTTACTATCAATACGGCAGATAAGGCCGACGGAAGCATCAATTTCAGAAATGAGGTTCTCATGGTTTCTCCTTGTTAAATCGATAACGCAATACAAACAATTTAAAATCAGACCATTGTTTAATAAAGTGAAAAATATTCTCTTCATTTTTCCAAAATGGAAATCAAACCCAAATCGTTAAAAATTTTTTGCTGTCTCGTAGAAACCGGGAGTGTGACTCAGACGGCATCTGTCTTATCGCTAACGGCATCAGCGGTTAGTAAAAAAATTGCAGAACTTGAACTTCTCTACGGGTTTCCGTTGTTCAAGAGAGACAACAGGCATTTTCAACCCACTCCCGCAGCGATAGAACTTTACAAACGATCTAAAGACGCATTAGAGGTTTGGAGAGATATCGAAAATTACTCACCGAAGAGTGAGAATTCCGAACCTTTTAGAATCTGTATTCTCGCGCGTCATGCCAAAAACTTAGTTCCTCCTCTTACTAAAGAGTTAATACAAAGATACTCTGACAGTTTTAATCTCCACATCGACGTCCAAAACCATCGAGACTTATATTATTCAAAACTTGCCCATCCCTTTGACATTGGGTTCGGTTGTTTATTAAGCGAGCATCATGATTTAGAAATTGAAGTACTTTGTCACGTACCTTTCGTTGCATATGGAAAAGAACTATTCGGGCATGCAAAGCAAAAACTTAATCCCGAAGATCTTGATCACCACCGTCTAATTCTTCTCTCCAGCGACACAAAGATGGGCACTAGATCTCAGCGAATTCTAAAAGAAGTCCATTATCAAAGGGCGGTAACGGTATCAAGCACTGACCTTGCTTTAGAACTTGCCAATGAAAATCTTGGCATACATATTACAGATGCCTTGGCAGCTCCATTTTCTTCTGAATATATGAGGCCAATTGAGGGCGAACTCACAATTCCTTTCTGTGCGTTTTGGCTGAAACGCTCGTTAATCAAGCATGAGCATGAAATTTGCTTGCACCTAATGAAGGAAATTGCGTTGGGACAATTAAAACGTAAAGGACTAGTAATTTAAAAAAGTTTCATCGCTGGTTTATACTCGATAAGGACATTTCGATGGATCAATTCCTGTTAGGCGGCAGCTTAGAATGACCGCCTAATGAACTGCCCCTAAAAAGCAACACTTCAGGAGGTAGTAGTTTTTCCGGTTATGGGCTTAGACGTGATCAGAAACCGTTTAAAATATGTTTATTATTCAAATACACAGATTTAAAAAAGTCAAGAAAAACTTATATTTTTCAATAGGGTTAGAAGAAATATTGTGCTTCCTCTGAGAAAAATGTATTTATTCGCCTACTTTTAGGATTGAAAGAAAGCACCATGAAGGGACAAGAAAACAGCGGAATTTCCAGCTTTTCATTCAACTGAAATTCAGAACAATAGCTAAATAATCGAGTCCAGAATAATTAAAAAGGTAGCAAGGATAAAATTTACCTTTTTAACTCCCTCCTCCATACACTGTAAGCCTTACTCTGTGACGTAAAAATTATGCTTGAAAGAGATTCAACAAAGCTCCGGTCAGAACCTTCCTCCTTTCTTAATTGACAAGTCATAAGGAGAGACTATTAAATGGTAATTATCAAATACCGGTAATTTTTTCAACAACTCTATTCCAAAGCTGTTCTTTGCGACCTCTGCTTTCACGGTTGGATCATATACATCTACTTTTACGCCGTTCTGCTCTAACATGCTTTTTAAAGAGGGAACCTGAGTATTTCTTATATCCGGCACGTCCGGTTTGAAAGATAATCCATGGATAAGAACATAGCTTGAAGCGTAAGGGCACTTTAATTTATTTAAGATCTTCCTGCAGAAATTCACAACCGCCTCTTCATTTGTTTTTCTCGCCTGAAAAACCAACGGGAGATTGGCTGAAAACTTTTTAGCTTCATCGATTAAATAATAAGGATCTACCGGCACACAGTGGCCACCTACCAAACCCGGATGATAATTGTTGAAGTTCCATTTTGTAGAGGCAGATTTCAAAACGGAATCCATTGGGATACCCATCTCATCAAAACAAAATTGAAGTTCATTGAGAAGAGCGATATTGACATCCCTTTGGATGTTTTCGAGCAGCTTCGAAGCTTCCGCAACCTCCAGCGATTCAGCCTCATGAATAGACGGGACGATCTTTTCGTACAAACGAGATACAAATCTTAGGCTTTTGTCATCCAAACCGGAAACAACCTTGGCAACTTTACTTAGGGCATGACTTTGGTCTCCGGGGTTGATTCTCTCAGGAGAGTAAGCCAACAAAAAATCCTTACCAGCCTTTAATCCCGATCCTTTTTCCAAAATTGGCAAACAAACGTTGCGAGTACAACCAGGAGAGACCGTAGATTCAAAAATCACACAATTACCCGAAGATAGTGATGAAGAAACTGTTTGAGCAGCGTCGATTAAACAAGACAAATCAGGCAGATCATTCAGTACAGGAGTCGGGACGGCCACAATGAACACGTCGAATCCCTTCAGTTTTTGTTTATCAAAACTGAACACTGCCTCGGCCTCTCTCATTTCCTTCGGTGAATAATCACCATTTCTATCAATAAAACTCTTCAATTCTTTGATTCGGGATTGGTCGATGTCAAAACCCAGAACGGAAAAATGCTTAGACAATTCGATAATTAAGGGAAGTCCGACGTACCCGCAGCCTAGTACTGCAATTTTTAATTTTGTCAATTTATCCATACTACGTAACTGGCTTTTCTTTGGAGCTTATGTACTCTTTTACTTCGCTGTCTGAAAGAAAATAACGATTCCCGGTCTTTTTACATTCTGCCCAGCCGTCTGAATCAAACTGCAGTTTCTCTCCATACCGACCTACCCAACCAAAATGAACTGCAGGATTTCCGGCAACCAATTCAAAATCTTTGATCGATTTAGTAACGACAGAACCTGCTCCTACCATTGCATATCTCCCAATTTCATTTCCACAGAGAATGACCGCATTTGCTCCGATAGAAGCTCCTTTTTTAACCGTGGTTTTTAAAAATTGGTCCTTTCTGTTGACTTCGCTTCTAGGTGTCAAGATATTCGTAAAGACACAAGACGGTCCAAGAAAGACATCATCTTCAATAATTACACCGGTAAAAAGGGACACGTTGTTTTGGATTTTTACGCGCTGCCCAATATTAACTTTCGGCGCAACATAAACGTTTTGTCCTAAAGTACATCCTTTACCAATACTTGCGCCTCCGGAAATATGGCAAAAATGCCATATTGTGCAACCCTCGCCAATCAAAGCGCCTTCATCAATAACCGCTGTAGGATGAGCTCGATATTTATTCATGATTTTTGAAAAATTCACTTAATGCGAGAATTACACGATCTTGCTCGGCTTTCTCCATGGAAGGAAAGAGAGGCAAGGACAAAACACAATGAGTCAGTTTCTCCGCATTGGTAAGAGAGGAGCCGCTGCGTACGCGAGATTGATAAGCTTTTTGCCAGTGCATCGCCAAAGGGTAATAAATTTGCGTGGAAATTCCTTTCTCCCACAAAAAGCTCTTTAACCGTTGTCTGAGCTGCGGCTTGACCTTAATCGTAAAAACGTTGGGAATGTTAAGAGGATTATGAGGAAAAGGCGGCAATTCAATCTGGGAAATCTCTCTTAACTCCTCTTGATAACGTTTAGCGATTTCCACGCGCTTTTCATTCGCATCTCTCAAATACTTCAAAGCATTCCGCAACACAACTGCCTGCAAGGTATCCAAGCGTGAATTCAATCCAATAATTTCATGCAGGTATTTATCGCGTTGCCCGTGGTTCAAAATCATCCGAATCTTTTGTGTAAGTTGCACATCATCCGAATTAACGAAAACCGCACCGCCGTCTCCCCAGCAGCCCAAATTTTTTGAGGGGAAAAATGAAGTACAGCCCAGCCTCCCAACCGTTCCTGCCTTTCTGCGTGTTCCTTCGATTTCCACTTCCGCTCCTAAACATTGGGCTGCATCTTCAATAACAGGAAGCCCGTGTTGTTCAGCAAAGTGAAGGATGTCGTCCATCGGTGCCGGCAGTCCAAACAAATGAATGGGCAGAATTGCTTTCGTCTTGGAAGAAACGGCGTCT
>ERZ837487.2319-NODE-2319-length-19907-cov-24.888324_pt1 | contig 19907 bp, 19 predicted proteins | sample MGYA00519911_ERZ837487 | MGnify/ENA primary metagenome ERZ837487 (study PRJEB31850, sample SAMEA3708818) | human gut metagenome | biome: human gut; feature: human-associated habitat; material: faeces | place: China | collected 2014 ...
GCAGATGCTGCTTGATTTCTTCGATGTTCTCATTAATACGCTGTAAACTGGCGTTATATTCTTCTTCAGAATAATCTTCTTTCGCATTTATCATATTTTCACGAATTTCCAGAGCTTTCATATAGGTACAAAGTTTCTTGTTGATAAGATTGTTCTTAAATGACAGCTTAACAGTTGATGGCTTGAAATTGCCCTCATCATCTTTATCTGCTTCAAATTTCATATCAATCTGATCGTCTAATTTAAACAGCAATGATAATACATCAGAAACTGTTTCTATATCAAAATCCATAAAAATATTGATGCTGATACCTAATGCATTGGCAATCTTTAAAAGCTGGTCTGGCTTAGGATTGCGGATACCATATTCATATTTCTTAATTGTAGCGGAGTTTATGCCGGACAGTTGACCGAGTGTTTCTTGCGATATTCCACGCATATTGCGAAAGTATTTAATCTTTTCTCCAGTAGTCATAAAAAATGCTCCTCTATGATTTGTTACCCCTATTCTATCACAATGGGACACATTTGTGTATAAAAAATTGATTAAATTGCTTGACAGACACAAATGTGTACTATATAATACGAATAAAACAAGGTCACAAAAGTGTACTCAAATAAAAACAGGAAGGAGAACACAATATGGAGAATACGATGAAGATGTATGTAACAGCAGATGAAGCTGCACAGATTCTTGGAGTATCAAGAGGATATGCTTACAAAATCATTCGTGGTCTTAATAATGAATTGAAAGAAAAAGGCTATCGAGTGATTTCAGGCAAGGTACCTACAAAGTATTTTGAAGAAAAGTTTTATGGTATGGCAGTTGGTTAATGGAGAGGAGATGATGATATGCCAGCTACACGAGATGGTAAAACATGGCACTGCCAGTTCTATTATGAGGACTGGCAAGGCATACGCCATAAGAAGAACAAAAGAGGTTTTAAGACAAAAGCAGAAGCAGAGGAGTGAGAGCGTAACTTCCGGCAACAGCAGAGAAAGGATCTGGATATTAACTTTGAGAATTTCGTTGAAATCTATTTTGCTGATATGGAGAACCGGCTTAGAGAAAGCACAATCAAGAATAAAGGATATGTGTTTGATTTAAAGGTTACGCCGTATTTTAAGAAGAAAAAGATGTGTGAGATTAAGACAGCGGATATTCGTGCATGGCAGAATGAACTGATTAAGCAGGGGTATGCACCAACGTATCTAAAAAGTATCAATAACCAGTTGGCAGCACTTTTCAATTATGCAGTCAGATATTATGACTTGAAAGATAATCCATGCAGGAAAGCAGGAAGTATCGGGAAAAGCAAGGCTGATGATATGGAGTTTTGGACAAAACAGGAGTTTAAGCAGTTTCTTCCGTCTATGGATAAGAAACCAGAGGCGAGAATGGGTTCCATTGACTTCTTTGCTGTGGCGAGGAGTGTGCTTCTGGTCGGCAGAATAGAGGGAGAACCTAATACAAGAGCAGTTGTTCAGATAAAGAATAATCTTTATTGCAATCTGATATTCAGGCATTAAGACAGAAATACAATGATTTGCAACAGAATAATGTTCAACTTGAAAAGCAACAGAATGAGCTTAAGAGGCATATAGAGCAGATGGTGCAGTCGGAGCAGTTATTACAGCGTGATGTAAGAAAGTATGATGAAGCACCGGAGTGGCAGTTGCCGGAAGCGGGAGCATTTGCAAGTGCTAAGTCATTTCGGGATAAGGTGGTTATACCATTTGTGAATAAGCTTAAAACACTGATAAAGAATCTGACAATCCAGTGTGTAAGGCTAAAAGAGGAAGTAATACAGCTTCGAAAGGAAAAGAAGAGATTGTCAGATGATGTGGAGTTTTACAAGGGCAAGATTAATGATATGAGTGATAGGACAGAGCTGTTGCAGGAAAAGGCTGATGATCTGGAGAGTGTGAAGAGATATGCCGGTGCAGAGCAGATTTATACGATTATTCGTAAGGTAAAGGAACAGGAGCGTACAGAACAGCAGATAAGGCGATATGACAAGTCTTATGGGACAAGATAATGGGAAGGATGGATTGAAGATAGTTACAGTGAATGTGGGAGATATACTTTATATTGGTATTATGGATGGAAAAGTAGTATAATAAAAAAGAATTTGAAAGCGAGTAATGAGAGTATTATGTGTAGAAATTGAAATGATTTTTAAACTTTTTGTGAGAGGTGTAATTATGTTCTATTTTATAAATTTTGATACGCCAACTAAATCCGAAAATTATGACAAAGGTGTCTTGTTTGAAAGATTGTGCAAAGACTTGTTAGATGCAAGTGGATATAATGATATAGAAATGAGGGTTAAAGCGAATAATCTTGAATATGATATTGTGGCTAATAATAAGGTTACAAATCAAAAGTTAATAGGAGAAGCTAAAGCTTGGGATAAAAAAATATCTTCGGAAATTATGGCATTTATAGCAAAAATGATGCATTTTTGGATAAAGGAACCCAATGATTGGGGGATTTTTATATCTATAAGTGATTTAACATCCGATGTGAAACAACAGGTAGATGATTTGGTAGATGCTGGGTATCATATTAGATATATAGTGGGGGATTCAATAATAGATGCTTTGGTTTTTCAAAAAAATTATTTGAGTGTAAAGCAAATTAGAGATATTTCTCAAAATAATATAAATTTAGGTAGTGGAGATGTGTATTTTTTAGTAAGTGATAGAGGATATTATTATATTCAATTGCTTATTGAGGATGGGAAAACACTACCATCATATTTTGTTTGTTATGATATGTTTGGAAACTCTATAGAAGATGAGGATTTCATTTTGAGAGTTTCTAGCAAAATAGAATTGCTAAAAGAACTAAAATATTATAAACACGGAGAAAAAACTAAATATAGTGAAAGTGAAGTGGATAATTCATATTTAGGAGTTATGCATGGAGAAGGATGGTTTGATTACCAGTTTCCTGCTAACCCAGATAGGTTTATAGGACGAACTTCTTTGATTAATGCATTCAATGATTCTGTAAACGATGTAAAGAATGGAATTACAAGTACTAAAGTTATTGAAATATTAAGTCGTTCGGGAGTGGGTAAAAGTTCAATTTCTTTAAAACTTCAAAGATTATATAAAGAAAAAGGATTCTCAACTGCTATTGTAGATTCTAGAAATATACGGTCAGATATTGATATTTTGCAGATTTTTCAAATGTTAGTAAAAGATTTTAATTTTCATTGTAATTTGAATTGTGAGGTACCAAAAGAGAAAGAGCAGATTAATATTATAAGTAAATTAATAGATGAATTTAATACAGAAAATGGTAAAATGTCCTTGATTTTTTTAGACCAATTTGAAAGTGTTTTTGCTAGACCATCTGTTTATAATACACTTATTGATATAATATTGGAGTTTAATGTTAAGTTTAAAAGTTTTATTTTTGTTATAGCTCGTAAAAATGATCAGCCAACAACTTATGATGAGTCATCATTGATTGATTTGAATCGATTGAAGAGCATTTCTAAGCCAATTGTCCTACAAGATTTTAAGACAGAAGAAGCGATAGAATTGATAAGCCATATAAATGATGAAATAGGAACATCTCTAATTAAGCCATTAAAAGAACAAGTATTAGAGATATCAAATGGCTTTCCTTGGCTATTAAAAAAATATTGTGCACATATAATAAAACTTGTTAGAAGTGGTGAAAAACAAAAGAATATTGTTCAATCAGGAATGCAGTTAGAAGACTTATTTAACGAAGATATTCTAGCATTGGATGAAGCTATTAGGGAGTTCTTTTATAGATTAATTGCATATTTGCCATCTACATATGCAGAATTATCTGAAATTTTTACAGATGAGGATTTATCAATTAAATTAAAAATATTGCAGAATGATTATAGATTAATAAGACTAACTGGTAGAACATATGATACTTATAATGATATTTTGAAAGAGTTTGTAAAAACTGGGCATGTAAACTTGTCAAGAAGATATCTTATTCGTTACACTCCAAATACTGTTTTAAATTTGTATAAAATTATTGTAAGTAAGAATTTATGTAATGTAGATCAGATTGTTGAAAATTCTCGGGTTAAGAAAACGAGTATTATAAATATATTGGGAGAATTAAAAAAATTGAAATTTATTGAAGGGTCTAATAATAATTTTTCACTTAATCCATATGCCTATCAATACTATACAGAAAATAATATTGTAAAATATTTAGCTAATATATTAATGGATAATACTTTGATTAAAAAAATACTTTTGGAATTGGAGAAAAATAAGAAATTAACTTTGAAACAAGTTAAAAATATATTAATAAATGAAATGCCGTTTATAGATGCAACAGATAAAATTTGGGAGCAATATAGTAAGGTTATGTGTAAATGGTTATCTGCTGCTACAATGGTTAATATGGATAAAAATAATACTATTTCAACGAATAACCTGGGAAGAGAAATTGGTGATTTTTTAAGTGATGAAATTTTTTTCCCAACGACGATGTTGGCACAAATTATCAAAGTAGTGGAACTATTGGCTGATAATAAAGAAGGTATGACAATTCAAGAACTAAAAAAATCGATGAAAAGATCAAGTTTAAATGGTCATCTAATAGATGCATGTTTTTTAGGGCTTGTTAGACCTATATCTAGAAGTGAATATGAAATAACACAAAACGGATTGGAGTTTCTTGGCAAGGAACCCAATGAAAAAAGAGCATATATTAGAGAAAAACTTTTGGGTTTAGAGTATGTCTGTCAGTATTTAGAACAAATTAAAACGACAAATAAGGAACCTTTAGAGGTGTTTACTAATATATTGGATGAAATGAAAGTAGATAAGTGGAACGAAGTAAGTATAAAATGGAAACATAAGCTGTTAAGAAATTGGTTAATATACTCTAAATTAGTAGTTGGAAAAACTCATAAAAAACAAGTTGATTGATGGCTCCATTTTGGCTCTAAAAATTTTAGATGAGGTACACAAAAGTACAAAATAAGATGAATGTGAAGAATAAAACACACAAATGTGTACCAAGAAACAGCTAGATAAATCTTTCTGCCCAAGAGTTTGAATAATGTACAAGAGCCAAGAAATGCTGAATTTATGGCGCTTCTTGGCTCGTTTTTGGTTGCGTGACAATCAAATGACAATAATTTTGGGATTTTTGAGTGTGTGAATAAAAGTCTGTAAATGTGATCTTCTAGAGGAAATGTATTCATTATACAAAAAGAATCCGAAGATATTAGAGGAATTTCTACATATTGATATTGAACAATATATTGAGTTAATGCCAATGGACATACAAGAAGAATACAATATGCAAACGGAAAGGAAAAAATGGGATATGAATAAAAGAAATATGACAGTAAATATAAGTGGCGGACAAGTTAATATTGCAAAAGATAATGCAACGATAAATGCTATACAAAATAATGGGATGGATGGAAATGAGTTTGAAACTATTATTCAAGCAATTAAAGATAATTTGTCAGGTTTAAAGAAAGAGGATGGCGATGAAATATTAGATGTATTGGAACAGGTAAAAGAGGAAATAGATAAAGAAAAACCGAAGAAAAGTCGTTTGCAGAATTGTTTAAAACTTATTGCACCGATGATTACTATTGCAAATGGTATTCCGGTATTGGCTACTAATTTGCAAAAGCTACATGATATTATTATTCAGTGCATAATGAATTTGTAGAAATAGATAGGGGTACTCTATGAGAAAAGACAGTGAAATATTTTTGAGAAAATGTTTACAATACAAGACAGAAATTGGAGAAGATTCATTTGAACTAAATATTACCTATTTTGGAGAGATTCCTAACATAGAAGTTGAAATCGATGAAATTATCAATGAATTAAAAACACTTAAATGTATATCTAAGAAAAGTGAAATTATAGGAGAAACAATACAGATATATCTAACCTTGGATGGAATAACCTATTTTAGTAAACAGAAGATAAATGAAAATGGGATTACGATAAATTTTAACGGTGATCAGATAAATGTTGTCACAGATAATGGACGAATAGACGCTAAGAACTATGAAAAAGATATTGATAATATTCCTAAAACCATAGTGGTTGAAGGAAACAAGAATAGTAGAGAGGCTTCATCTGGTGAATCAGGAGATCAATTGTTTTGGTTAGGATTAATAGGGATGTTAGTTCTTACAATGTTTTATTTGGATTATCGCATTAAAGTACAATTATGTTTGGTGCTTGCGTCGATAATTATAGAAGTTGCTACTGTTGGGGCATATTATAATAGCAGGAAAGCACAGGTGATATATGGAAAGAATATAAAAGAAATGTTATATTTCAATATGGTAGGAATAATATGTATTCCGCTTTTGATAGGAATTATCAATATGCCTTTATATACATCAAAAATAGATTTAGATGACTTTAAGAAAATCGTTGATATGGATGGAATAATTAAGGCGTTTTTAAATTCTGAATATGCATATTATGCCTTTTTTCAAATGGTGGGAATGATATTGCTGGCATTTTTCATGTTCTATATAGTTTGTTCGGACTTTTATATTATCGCAATAACTAATATTGTAATTGGTAAAAAAGGAAAATGGTTTTGGAACAGTTTATTTAAATTGACATATAAAAGAGGAAAAGATTGGAAAATTCATGTGTCAATAGGCATATTATTTTTAGTTATGTGCATTTTGTGTGTTATTGGAATTGTTCCTTACATAATAGATGTGCTAAGTAATATTAATGCAAACAATCTTTCGAAAATTTAGATGGGGAAGTACGGAAGTATAACATTACGAAAGTTGGTGATATTATGACTGATAAACTCACGAATAGTAAATTATATTTGTTTTTGTATACAATGAAAGAGTATCAAAGGTTTTCCGGGGAACTCTGTAGTCATGAATTAATAGCTGATTATGATGCTGAATCATATGTGCAGATTAATACCAAATTGATTTTACTACGCAAGTATGGAAGTAAAGGAGAACCTGTATTTATTGAAGAAATCTTGGATGAAATGAAGAAAACATATCCGCATAAAAGCGAAGAGGCAAGCAAGATTTTAAACGAATATCATGAAATCATTAATATGCAAATTGAACAGATATTGGCAGACGGAACAAAACTTAATCTATATCAAACAATAGAGGATGTTATGTATGGTTTATATTTGCATGCGGATGCGAATAGAATTCAAAGATTAGTGCAAACAGATGAACAGTTACGTTTTACCTGTATAAGGAAGTATGTTGAAGACTTTGAAAAAGTGTTATTTAAAATAATCAAATGTCTCAGGGAATGTGGGATGGATGTAGAAGAAATACATAAAGAACATGCTAGCATAATTGCGTTTGGAAATCAGAGCGAAAGTCAGAATGTTGTTAATTCGCCATTTTGGTCAAATATGTATGGACACGATGCTGATGACGAAGAATTAAAACAGATATATGGACAATTAGTACCTGAGGATATTGAAATTTTAATTCGATGCAATATTTTTTTGGAAGAATTAAAAAAAGACGTTATTTCTGTAGATTTATTGGACAAATTAATTTTTCCATCTACGAAAAATGATTGGGAAGATTATTCTGAAGTAAGAGAATTCTTTTTAGGAATAAAGAATCCTGGAATTAGTTCCAAGGTACGTTATAATGAACAACATACAATGGCATATGTTAGAATTCATCCTAATGTTGAGGATGCTTTTGTAATAAATTCGCCCCATATCATAAACGATATTTATGAAATATCGTTGGTTAAAGATCATGGTATGGTAGAATGGAAGATATATTCGTTGGGTGGTCACTTAGATTCTTACATAATTGAGAAATAGGAAATATTGATAATGGATTTGAATAAAGTACAAGTGGCTGCATTGCGTTTGATGCAATCAGATGCACGCTTTTTATATACTTTGGTGGATATACATAAAAATGCAGAAAATATAACCAGTAATTACATAATGATGTGTCAACCATATATAGGTATTTTTGTGGATGGAGCTGAGCAATGGTGCAAAAAAGTTGGATTAGTCCCACCTTCTTTTACTGCAGAAGAAAAAGTGTATTATACAGCACTAAGGCAAGGACACAAATTATTTGAAAAGAAGTATTTGGATTATTCTAAGATGCTGAATGAAAAATTCAAAGAGAGTGATAAATATTATTATGATAAAAGAACAACAATAGAGAAAATTCTTGGTTATTATAATGTTGGAACGGACTTGTGCAATGGCGAATTTTGTGGAAATACAATTATATGTGCATTACATACACCCGTTAAAACGATTGGAAATGAGCAGGTTGGAAATATGATAAAGGGAATGAGCGTTATAGCGGGGAAGCTATCAGCGTATTTGGTTTGCACTGAGAATTTACCATATAAGTATAATGATTGCTTAAATGTTACTTATAAAGATTTCCATTTTTACAAGGATTGTCCTCTAAAACTGAGGACAAGTTTAGGGTTTGAATTATTCACCATTCTCTGTATTGTAAATTATGTAACAGTATTTATTGAAAAATATTTCATTGAAGAAATACCTCAAAAGTTTAAATTTGCTTATTTGCAGTATTATTACTTGTGTGATTTTATAAAGGAATTTAGCGTGGCAAATAATATTGGAATAGGATTGAATAGTTCCTTGAAAAACAGGGGCATTCGGAACTGTCTTGCACATTACGGTTTAGGTCAGTTTCTGAGTGAAGATGATGTTATTGAGGATGATGTACTAAAAGGATTAACATATAAGGCATTTGGTATGGATTACAATTCAACAAAAGAACACTTATTTGAGTATTTAAGGGAACTGACGGAACAAATTAAATATATGATTTTTTAGTAACCCCCATTCAACTATAAATGGTGCAATCCTGTTCGAAAAAATGTGCACTGAGAAAGCTATAGAAACTAATATTATTATAAATGGACGAAAGCTTTCTTTGGGATAGAGGATATTGGAGACATGTGTTGTTTGTTGCTACAGAGAGTAAAACAACTTGAATTTAAAGAAGAAAAACAGAGCTTTTGGAAATTTAATATAGTTATGGTGTGATTGAAAAGGAGAGTTATGTTTTGAATGAATTTGAACAGATATATAATATTAAGATGGAAATTGATCAGAATATAAGTAAGCATAGGTTATTTTTGTTAAGCAAAGAGGATGCTATAAATACTGTATTTGAAAAATTAGGAGTTTTATTTAGACTGATATTATCTGCATCTCATAATAATGTTATGGAATATATCAAGGAAAAAGTAAAAACTAATGCAGTAAATATAAGCGAAATTGACTTTATACAAGAATCTCTAAAATGGATATGCAGATGGTCATCTAAATATTGTGCTGAACAGAGTGAAAATAAAGTAAAAATATCGGCAGAAGAAATTTATGAATTGATGGGGATGGCATATTCATATGAACAATTTTATAGAATGTGGCAATTACATAATAAACAGATTGTAAAATTCAGGCAATTTGGCAATAAGTTAGAGTTTACGTATTGTAACGAAGAAACATATATGGTGCATGTTGCATATGATACATATATTAGAAAACAAGATGAGTATAAAGAACTGCAAAATGTATTAGCTTCTAGTTGTAAAAAAAAGAATTTGGAATTGATCGAACAGGTACATAAATCAGATTTTGATTTAGGAATAAATTTTATATTTGATGGATTTGATTTAAATGATTATGAAATATTTTCTACAGCATTAAGTAATTATATTATGATGAAAATTACAAATAGTAATCTTATTATTCCAGGGGTAGAGGGAATAATCAAGTTAAGAAAGGAAGAGTGGATCGAATTAATTGGTTCATTATGTGATTTGGGAAGGGAAAAAATTGTTAGTATCATTGAGTTCTTCACATATAATTATGAAGATATAAATGCAGATTTATCATTAACATATTTTTTGCCATCTAAAGATAATTTTTTGTTATTATCAGAAGGAATATTTTATATTCAGAGACCGGCGGTGAATGCCTTGAGAATACTTGCTAAAAGACAAAATAAAGCATATGAGAAAGAGCAGAACAGATTTGAAGATATTCAAAAGAAAAAAATAATTGATAAAATAAATAGTAAATATTTAGTTGCTAAAAATATAACTAGAGAACAACAAATTAGACCCGGAATGGATGCTATAGTATATGATAAAGAAAAAAAGCATTTACAGGTTATAGAATTGAAATATAAGCTTCCGATTGAATCAACAAGTGATTTAATAAATTTAGATGCTATGCTAAACAAGGCATATAATCAGATAAAAATAGCTGAGGAAAAGGTAGAAGAAAACAAAACTTTCATTTTAGAGGAATACTTTGGTGAGAGTTTCAAAGGAATTATTCCTGATTTTGTTGATTATTTTGTTATAACAAATTATTCAGTAGGAACAGGCAGAAACTGTATTTTGCCATCGCCAATTATTTTAGAAAGTCATTATTTAAGTATGATGAAGTTGAATAACGGAATGTATAATGTTCATTATGCTTTGTCTGATAATGGAAAAGGGTATATACAGCATGTTGAAAAAAGATATGCGAGATATTTGTTGAGTGGATATAAAATTATGGTTCCGGAGTATTTATTCAAAATAAATGCCCCAAGGCTATAAATAGCCCTTAGGGAGGGGTTTAACTAAACCAATTCATAGCATCCACATAATCCTGCAATCCGCTTTCCTTCAATGCCAGTTTGGCGTATAGCAGAGGCGTTTCCTCTGCCAGCCAGTATAGATATACAATATCAGTCAGATCATCAAAGATAACGGAGGAATTACATTCCTTGCAAGGGATAACGAGAATGGAGTTCTCTCCAGTATTGACGATAATAGAGTCTGTGGCAGGTTCATACATACCGAACCGGAAATTAAGATTGTTATTCATGGCAGTCTCCTTCCCACAGATACTTTGCACCATCCAGCAGGTCGATAATAGCTGTTAGCATATTAGTGTATTCGATCTGTAATTCATTAATGGCTTCCGATGAAGGAAGAGTATCGGGAGTGCAGTCTGATGAGATAAATGCCTTTTGCATTTCAAGTAATTGCAGATAAAATGCATTCACAGTTTGCACCAGAGGATAGATGGTTTCTTTCTTGCCAACAACACAGATGCGGTTATAGATGCAGGAACGGATGAAGTAATCTTTCTTCATCATTCCGCTGGCAAGAATCCGGGCTTCGATTTGTTTTCGTTCAGCGTCAGTAATTCTAAAGCTGATAGTTGGATTTTTATGTTGATTGCTCATGGCTATGCTCCTTTCGATTTTGCTGTGGCAGCAGGCGTAATAGATAACTTGACAGCCACAGGAATTTATTCGTTGTGAGTAATAAAAAGTAGATTATATCAAGCCGATGGAAAATTATCGGTGCAGATACTGCAACTAATTTGCTACTAAAAACTTTGAAAACGATGCGAAAAGAGCGATATATTGCGAAATAGATGTGCCCAAAATGTAGGAAATATCAGTATTTATGAGTTGCCGATAAAAAACTCGGGAAGAGTTTGAATAGTAAACAGAGCTTCATAAATTGCGTAAACAAGCCATTTATGGGGCTTTTTCTTTTATCGTGATACCTATATGATACCTGTTTTGATAGTACCACAGATATTAATGAGTACTAAACAGAAGTGTCATAGGTATTTTCTATTATCACATTTCTTTTTATTTTCAAAGATTATCCCAATTATATGAAGCACCAAAAACTGGTGCAAATTAGTGAAAATACACCAGTGGTGTCTCTTCCGTAAAAATATGGTTTGCGGTAGATTTTATAACACAAAAATAAAAAAGTCCGTCAGAGAATATGTTTTTACGAAAAAAGTCCATGAGAAAATATTCTGCAAATCTAAGCTTTGAATTAGAATGAGTGATGTAATCAAGAGACAGGGGGCTGCAATATTTGTAAAAAAACCGCTATTGTACCCTTATCTGAGAAAAAGGGTCGGGTTTGTCCCTTTTAAAAAATAAGACAAGAAAATATAATAGTTGCAACGAGTTATATAGAAGTTGTAGCTGCCAATACAAGTGCTTGATACATACCGGTAATTGCCGGGGAGAGGAGGTGAATGCACCATGGAGAAGTTATATTACACAGCAAAAGAGGTGGCTGAGATGCTTGATGTATCGGTATCTCATGCATACAAAGTAATAAGAGAAGCTAACAGGGAATTATCTTCTAAAGGCTTCTATGTCAGAGCCGGCAGAGTCAGCCGTAAGTATCTTGACAGTAAAGTATATGACTTATGTGATAAGACAGCATAAGGGAAAGGAGCAGTTGTATGGCAGCATACAAGGATGAGGCGAGGGGGACATGGTATGTCTCCTTCCACTACAACGATTGGACAGGTAAAAACAAAAGAAAGCTCAAACGTGGCTTTCGGACAAGAAAGGAGGCATTGGAGTATGAGCAGAAGTTCAGATTGCAGCAGGCGACTAATCTGGATATGAATTTTGCAGATTTCTATAAGCTGTATGAGGATGATATGAAGCCAAAGTTAAAGCTGAATACCTGGAGAACTAAGGCGGTCATTTTTGAAAAGAAGCTGATTCCGTATTTTAAGGATAAGAAGATGAATGAAATCAGTCCTGCTGATATCATCAAATGGCAGAATAAGATGATAAAACATCGGATTGATGGAAAGCCTTATAAACCAACTTATTTGAAGAAAATGCAGTCGGAGATTTCAGCAATATTTAATCACGCAGTCAGATTTTATAACCTTAGAGAAAATCCTGTTGTAAAGGCAGGAACTATAGGAAAAGGCAAAGCTGATGAAATGAATTTCTGGACAAAGGAAGAATATCTTAAATTCATTGCATGTGTTAAGGACAAGCCAATATCATATTATGCGTTTCAGATTCTTTATTGGTGCGGAATAAGAGAAGGAGAACTGCTTGCACTTACTCCGGAAGATATTGATTTTGAGAATAAGAAACTCCATATCGCAAAGTCATACCAGCATATCAATGGTGAGATAAATATCAATCTGCTGGATTCTGTCACCAGTAGATTTGTCCGCTTCATGTACCACGATTTTATCAATAAATTCATGAATCATAGGAGTAGTAAATATTCGTTGTCTTATACTGTATTTGTCAGTATAATATAAGAAGAACAAGTTATAGAACAGATGAAAATATGGCAGAAGAATAGCTAACGGTGTTTATTGCTATGGGAGCGACAATCCTAGTACCTGATACATTGAAATGTCTATGACAGAGGGTTATTCACTGAAGTATAAGAGGTAAAATCTTGAATTTTCAATAAAAATACTTGATTATATGAGGAGGAAAATAAATGTCAGAATCACAATTTAATTATACTGTAATAGAAAAAATGCATAAATCCCCAATATGGGATAATCACATTCTTAAGGTTAGGGTTAGAGGAAAAGATAAGATATATGTTTTGAAATTGTATGGGGGTATTAATGAGCCCTTTCAGAAATTAGTATTTAACAGAGAAATGGAAGCTCTTAAAGTATTGAATTCATGCAGTAATATTGTAAAGATAAGGGACACAACAGCATCATTAAAATATAATGGAAAATCTAATTATGGTGCAATACTAATGGATTATGTAGATGGGAAGACTTTGGATTTATATGATTGGCATTCATTCACACAATTGAAGAAGTACGAAATATGTTTAAAAATTTTGCAGGCAGTATATAATGCACATGCAAATGATGTAATACATAGAGATTTAAAGCCCCAAAATATAATTTACGATGATGTAAATGACGAGATTACAATTATAGATTTTGGTTCAAGCAAGATAAAGACAATTATTGAGAAAGAAACTACTATGCCAATGTTTTCAGAAAATTATTCAGCACCAGAAGTTGTAAAAGGAAATGATATTACTGAAAAATGCGATTACTATTCTTTGGGGGTTATTTTCTCTGAATTATTTTTGTGCAAAGAAGCAGAATCAAATGTAGAAACGATTTGTTTGATTGAAAAATCTAGTATGGATGAAGTGTTAAAAGACATGCTTTGTTCGATGCTTCAGGATAACCCATCTGATAGACCGGAATCTATAGATGAAATTACAGATGTTTTTACACAATTAATAGGTGAATTAAACACATCTGCAAATGATTATAGTGTTTTTATCGATTTTGAAAAAATGCGTTATTTGAAACGCAGTATGGTAATTGAAAATAGCATGAACATGACGCAATTTACCAATTCATTTTTAAAAAGGGAATTTTCAGAAGGATACGGATATTATGATGAACACCATGGTAAATATATTATTACAGGGAAAAATATCGTAGTGGAATGTAGTTATGATGAAAAAATAGAATCTTTTGAAGTGATGAGGATTTTTGAAGTTGCAACTGATCGTAGAAATATTAATATTCGTAGAAGTTTTAAAATGGAAGGTAAGCTCTCTTTTTATGATTCTAGATTTAGATATACATGTCATAATGGAAAAGATAATAAAAAGCTATGGATTATGTTTAAAAATAGACGTGAAGAGAACGAACGATACAGGGAACGTGAAGAAAAATTTGATAAGCTATTTGGAAGCTGGCAAGAGGGATTAGAGGAATCTATTATTAGCGAAAAGGACAAAGTTGCAAAAATAGTATATTCTGAATCGTATATTGATAATGGTCAAATTATTTTAGAAGTAGACGAATGTCAAAATAAGTCAATAGATGAGTTGGAGCAAAATACAAAATTTATTATTGAAGGTGTTGATGATAGAGGACAACCTGTATATTTTGAATTGGGTATTCTAGATGATATTATATGTGATGATGATAGCGTTAAAATAGTTATACAAATGCCTAAAAAAGTGTTAAAAGGAAATGTAAGAACACTGCTTAAGAAGAAAAGCAATGTTATGGAAGACTTTCGCGCAAATACCAGTTCTTATAAGCGTCAGATGAATGCAATTAGATCATTAAAAAGTGAAGAGTATTCTGCACGAAATTTGAAAGATATTTTGTTAAATGTTGAAGAACCAGAGGAGATACCAACGATATTTGAACCCAAATTTATTGCACAAAAGCTAAATACATCACAACAACAAGCGGTCATAAAAGCTTTAAACTCTGAAAATATTGGATTGATACAGGGACCACCTGGAACTGGGAAAACAAAGGTAATAAAGGAAATAATAGGACAAGTTGTTACGAAATCTATAAAAACAGCAGATAGTCCTAGAATACTTATTGTTTCGCAGTCACATACAGCGGTGGATAATATTTTGGAAGGCCTAGATAGTACTATTTCAGATGATTTAGAAATAGTCAGAATAGGAGCTGACAAAAATGTATCACCCAAAATAACTTGTAGATATACGATGCCAGCTCATAGAGACAAGCTTTTTTCTGATGTGAAGAAGAATGTTGAAGAGTATGACAAAAGTATGGAAGAAGTATACCAAGACATATCAGATCAGAGAATTCTTGACAGATGGAAGAAAATAAAAGAAATACAAAAGGATTGGATTGATAGGTCTGTAGAAAAGGACTGCCTTGATTATCAGTTAGTACGAAGTGCTACGGTTATAGCAGGAACATGTATAGGTTTTTTAGCAAATAGTTTTGTTAAAGATATGGAATTTGATTATGTTATTATTGATGAAGCGGCAAAGGCAACAACGCCGGAATTGCTAGTTTCTATAATCAAAGCAAAAAAGATAATTTTAGTAGGAGATCAAAATCAGTTACCAGCCTATGCAGACCAAAGCATATCTCCAAAGATTGCAAAACTTACAAAAAATCCAGAATATAGAATGTTTGATATATTATTCGAAACATTACCAAATTCACACAAGCAAGTTTTAAGTACCCAATATAGAATGATAAGAAATATTGGAAATTTGATTAGTACTGTTTTCTATGGAGGAACAATTGATACTGGGTGCAAGGACGAAGATAAACTTCATGGACTATCGAGATACGAAGGTAATTCTATAATTTGGTTTGATACTTCAGAAAACAGAAGAAGGAAGCAGAAGAAAACCAAAGGAAATTCATTCATGAATGAGGAAGAAAAACGTATTATTTTAGATATTCTTGAGGATTTAAAGAAATCGAATGAATTAGATAACCAAGATATAGGGATAATTACCGGATATAGTGGACAAAAAGATATTCTTCGAAATTCAGTTAAAGCAATCGGATATGATAAAATTGCACAAATTGATATTAATGTGTTAGATGCATTTCAAGGACGCGAGAATGATATTATTATGTATAGTACAGTAAGAACAGATAATTCAATTGGATTCCAGAAAGAAAAGGAGCGTGTAAATGTTGCTTTTTCTAGGGCAAAAAAATTGTTGATAATCTGTGGTGACTTAAATTTCTTTTATAATTATAATGATCCAAATAATAAATTTATTGAAATAATAGACTACATTAGAACTCACGATCATTGCAAGATTATTTCATGTAAGGGAGGAAATCTATTTTGAAAAAATTAATGGAAGATTTGTTCCAACACATTATACCTGTAAATGAAGGATATGATTATCTTTTTTCTGATTTAGTTTACGTACCAATATATGAGACATCATTGCTTGTAACCAAAAGAACCATTATGCCAATTAGTCTTGTTGAAGAAAAAGTACTTCAGCTTATTGATGTAGGTGTCTATCAAATTGATGAGATAGCTCAGATATTAGGATTGAAACGAAAGTTGTTAGATGTAACGTTAGCAGATTTGTATTCAAAAAATCTTGTAATGGTATCGACTAATTCTTGTAAGATGATGACAGCAGGTAGAGAGGCGTTAAACAATCTTAATAGAACAGAAAAAAAACAAGATATTTTGAAAAATGTATGTCTTGATGGAATTTTAGGGAATATTATTGATTCCTCAGCGTATGAATTGCTGAATAATGTACGAGATAACGATGGAAAATTGAAACCAATAATTCCTATTGGAGAAGTCAAATATTATATAGAGCAATTCAAAAGGATATCTCAGATATTTGACGAAGAAAATATTTTGTATTTTTCAGAGGGAGTTCAGCCGGTAAAAGAAGAATTGTTGAAAATAGATAAGGTTGATAGTACGTTTGTTAAATATATTAAAATACCAATTCACATATATGTAAGCTCGAATGGTTTGGATATTGATATTGTACAAGTATCAAATAAGCATAAAGAGTTGTTGGAATTGTACAAAGATTATATCATTGAACAGATAAATAATAAAAAGGTATTAAAGAACCATTTTAAGTATAGAAGAATTAATCAACAGGGGTATGAAGGAGAGATTCTTGAAGAAAAGAGTGGTCTATATGATGAGTTAAAAAAGATACATTTTACAAAAAACAAAAAAGGTATTGATTATACCCTTATCACAGATGAAGTTTTTAATGATAGAAAATTAATGGATGGTGAATATAGAGATATTCTAAAATACATTGTTTCTCAATCTTCGGATGTGGATTTATATGTAGATAATCTTGACGATTGGGCATTTGATAGTCAATTTACTGCTGCACTTACAGAGAATATGGGTAAATCAAACTTATCAATATATTATGCACGATCTAATAATATAAAAGCTGCAAAAAAACAAATTGAGTGGAATTTTAAAGGCGGGTGCAAATGTGTAGAAAAAGATAAGAAATGTTTTTTTTGCTGGAAGACAGAATCATATTTGCTTTATGGTGTGCCAAAATTAAGAAATGTGATAGATGACAATACAACGTGTCTTTGTATGTCATACTACTTGCGCATTAACGCATAATATGGAATATGTTTATTGCAGTGATGATTATGATGAGTCATTTTTATAGAGAACTATGATTATTAGGCTTTTATCTAAGAAGCACAGCTTTTTATCCATAAGATGGAACCTTAGTTTATCGGATTTTAAGAATTCACATACAGCCGGTGGATTTTGAAGGGGAAAATGGTCAATAAAAATGTTTGATTAACACTCATAATAGGGTACAATACAAGTAGCAAAATAAAATATCGCACCAGTGGTGCGAGAAATAATGAAAAATGGGGTATGAAAAATGGCAAGAGACACATTGTTTTCTGGAGAATCAAAAAATATTGAATACAAAGTTACTTTACCAGATAAAAGTGAAAAGTACATGAAAACAATCGTAGCTTTTGCCAATACCCAGGGCGGAAAGCTGGTTGTAGGCGTAGATGATAAGACACACGAGATTGTGGGTGTGGAAAATGAAATATTATTTCAGTTAATGGATGGAATTGCCAATGCTGTTTCAGATTCTTGTATGCCACAAATTATTCCAGATATTGAACCGCAGACAGTAGATGAGAAAACTGTGATTATTGTATCAGTAGAAGCAGGAAAGAACCGCCCATATTATCTGAAATCAAAAGGGAAAGAGAATGGTACCTATATTCGTGTGGCAGGTACATCCAGACAGGCTTTTCCAGAGAAAATAAGAGAACTTGAAATGGAAGGAGCTAGAATTTCGTGGGATGAACTTACTTGTGTAGGATATCCTGTTTCAAAAGAAGCAACAGAAAAGCTTTGTAGTGACATTGAAAGTTTTCGTGAAAAAGCTGGAATGACAGAACGTTCAGTGAAGAAAGAGCAGCTTATTAACTGGAAAATTCTGAAACAAAGTGAGGGACAGTTATTAGCAACGAATGCCTATGCATTGTTAACTTCTGATTATTTTCCGTTTTCTAAAACCCAATGTGCAGTCTTTAAAGGAACAGATCGGGCTGTATTTCTGGATAAAAGAGAATTTACAGGACCGATTTATACGCAGATTGAAGAGACTGTGGATTTTGTACTGAGAAATATAAGACTTGGAGCAACAATTGATGGTCTGGTGAGAAAGGAAAAATATGAGCTTCCACCAGAGGCAATCAGAGAAATGATTATTAATGCACATTGTCATCGAAATTTATTGGACGAATCCTGTATTCAGGTTGCAGTTTATGATGATCGACTGGAAGTGACTTCTCCAGGCGGACTATATAATGGACTGACTTACGAGGAAGTCATGAACGGTCATTCAAAAATCAGAAATAAAGCAATTGCTAATATTTTTAGTCAGATGGGGCTTGTGGAAGCCTGGGGCAGTGGTATAAAGAGAATTTTTAATGCGGCGAAGGAATATGATCTTCCAGAACCTAAATTTCAAGAATTTGATAATATGTTTCGGGTAGAATTATTTAGAAATAATTCTATGACAGAGTTGGAGAAAGAAGCCGGAGAAAGTTCGGAGAAGAGTCGGAGAAGAGTCGGAGAAGGTTCGGGTATAATTAGAGGTTATGAATTGTCGGATACACAGAAGAAAATTGTGAATCTTCTTCTCTGTGATAGGCAGCTATCGGCAGCAAAAATAGCAGAACAATTAGGTATGGGAAGCCGGAGCATAGAAAAAAATATTAAGAAATTAAAAGAACTTGGTATTCTAATCCGTCATGGTTCTCCTAAAAATGGATATTGGGAAGTTATAGATTGTGGGGAAAAGAACAATGGGGATACCGAATGATTACATGGCAATGTCCTATCGCATGGAAATTGTAGAAGACAAAGATGAAGGCGGATTTGTGAATTTTTATCCAGATCTGCCAGGTTGCATTACTTGTGGCGAGACTGTGGAAAGTGCGGTAAGGAATGCATTGGATGCGAAAAAAGCGTGGTTTGAAGCATATTTTCAAAATAGCGATTGCGAAACACATATGCTATGGTTATAATGAAATGGCAACAAATTGGCAACAGAAAATCAGCAAGCCAAAATAATATATGTAACAGAGATAAAATAACGGCAGAAACGAGATGAAAACTAAATAAATATGTTTAATAATATCTCCGAACTTGCCGAGTTTGAATAACGGATAGAAATGCCGAAAGCCTGTATTTATGCTGGTTTCCGGCATTTGTTTTATCAAATGGCTCTAGTTTGGCTCTATTTGTGGGTAG
>ERZ837487.2328-NODE-2328-length-19817-cov-16.844702_pt1 | contig 19817 bp, 19 predicted proteins | sample MGYA00519911_ERZ837487 | MGnify/ENA primary metagenome ERZ837487 (study PRJEB31850, sample SAMEA3708818) | human gut metagenome | biome: human gut; feature: human-associated habitat; material: faeces | place: China | collected 2014 ...
AAGACGCGCAGAATGCACATTCAGTACCAGAGGTATCCTGCTGGGGTGGCTCATGCGATTTTCAAGGTGCGATGTGACTTTGTAAGGAATCGGGGAATTTCATCAGTGATACCGTAGTGAATTGGCTTACTTTTGAAAACACTTCCTATACCCTATACAAACTTTAAGGGGTGTTTTTAAACCGGGTCTTTTGAAAGTTCAAAGAAAATTCATTTTTCCAATGTTCCCCTCTACCTATAACAATCTAAAATGGATTTATGGCAACCAGTTTTTTTAATTTTGTTGAACTACCCAATTTTAGAACATAGATTTTGTTTATTTTCCACTCATAAAACTAGAGGAAAGCCGTTTTACAAAAGATTTTGAAAACCCCTACACTAATAGGAATCCGCAGAGCCGTTTTGGAATACAGTTCTGAAAAAAATTATAATTTTAAATAAAAAGAAAAACGGCAAAGTTCAAAATCGAACCTTACCGTCATTCATAAAGACACTGTATAAAACGAAATGCCCACGATAAGCAGGTGGTGTGCCTGTTCATCGTGGGCATATTGCTATTTTAACGTTGTGTAACTGTTACTGATATTCATGCACTGAAAATTTTTGCAGATTACAGCAGTGCAGTTTCTATCAAGCTATTGCGTTTCTCTTTTTTCAGATATATAATTCAGACAAGCCAATTCGATTTATAGATTTTGTTGGGAGGTTTTCTCATGGCAAAAGATCGTATTGAAAGCAAGTATGTCACTGTGGCCCCCGGTGTGGAGTTACATATCTTGGAAAAAGGCGAAGGTAAACCGTTGGTCTTCATTCCCGGCCTGACCTTCTCTGGTGAGATTTTCAAGAACCAACTGGAGTATTTCTCCTCTGAGTATCGTGTCATTGCTATCGATCCTCGCGGCCAAGGCTATTCTGCCAAAACCGTGGATGGCAACGACTACCTGACTCACGGCCGCGATGTAGCAGGTCTGATTGATGCATTGGGTCTCAAAGATATTGTCCTGATTGGCTGGAGCACGGGCAACCTTGACACATGGAGCTACGTGCAGCAGTTCGGCAAGGACAAGCTGCGCGGCGTTGTGACTATCGATATGTCTCCGCTCCCGCTCTCCCCTGACCCGAAGTGGTGGACTGAGGGCACGATTGAAGAGCTGTCTCAGGTCGCCACGCAGGTACTGACTTCTTCTGAGGGCTGCCGTGAATTCTTCAGCGAATATGCGACTGGTGTTATGATCCAGCATAAGATGAAGCCTGATGAGCTGGAGTATCTGCTGGATATTTCCGGCCGCACACCATACTGGATCTGCCGTCAGCTGTTCTGCGACGCTGTGTTCTCCAACTATCTGGAGACCGCAAAAGACATCGGTGCAACTCTGCCCAGCCTGATGTTCATTGCAGAACACTGGCAGGACATTGCAAAGCCCTTTGTCGAAACACAGCTTCCCGGTTACGACACCTACGTCATGGGCGGTCACCTGATGTTCTATGAGTACCCCGAAAAGTGGAACCGTGTTCTGGAAGACTTTTTGAATAAGCTATAATGTGATTTCCGCCGCCTGTGGTTCATTCCGCAGGCGGATTTTTTGTGTAATCTCCGGGTCACGCAATGACCTCAAACATTGGGTGATTCTTCTTTTCCGCACCCTCTGCGGCATCCGTGTCAGGACGATTTGTTGAACGCTTTCTTCATCTTTTCTTTTGCTTCATCCGGCACGTTGATCAGTCCGAATCGATAGAACATTCCGTATATATAGGTCACACCCCGGATATCCCCCAGAGCTTTCGGGCGTTCAACTATTTCTCCTACCTTTTTAATATGGCCCAGAGCCAGCAGCACGGAACTCCACGCCAGGCTTTTACTATTCTCTCTGCGATCAATCCACAGTTCCTTAGTGTATTGCCCATTCCGGCCCTTTCGTATTTCATAGGTAAAAGGTAAACCTGAGTACGTTTTGAAACGCACACCTGCATAAAGAAGAACCACCTCCCACAGATGCTCTTCTGTCGGCTCGGTTCTCAGTTTTCTTACCGCTCTGTATCTCAGCTGCCGCTCTGCTCCTACGCTGATTTTCTCTTTATCTGCTGTGTTTGGAAAGTACACGCCTTTTTCATAAGGCAGGTACGAGGTAACGGAGGCTTTGGAAAGTTTCAGGGTGTTTGCAGTTGAGAGTATGGAGGTTTTGTAGTCCTGTGTTTTTCTACACTCTTCAAAAGTGTTTTTCACTTTCTTCGCCGCATTCGATTCATACACTCCAGCTGTGATGAGCAGCTTTCTCACTTTGATTGGGTTTAGGTTTAGCACATCGGCGATGGATTGGAGGGAGCAGTCCTCCTCATAGAGCGCCACAGCCGCATCCATCTGATTTTTCAGATTCTTCCCGGCATCGTATTCCGGCTTTAACTTTTTCCGGCCGCCGCCAGGCTTTCTGGCTTTATATGCTCTTTTCTCTCCCATAATTATTCGTGCAGTTCCAGCGGCAGTCCATCCGGGTCGTGGAAGAATGTCATCTTCTTGCCGGTGTAATCATCCACACGGATTGGCTCACATTCAATCCCTATCTCCGCCAGCTCTTTCACCGTCTGCTCCACGCTCTCCACACAGAATGCAAGATGACGCAGGCCACAGGCTTCGGGACGGTTCACACGCTTCGGCGGGTTTTCTTCTGCAAAAATCTCCAACTCTGTGTATTCATTGACACGCAGATCCAGTTTCCAGTCCTTACGCTCCGGGCGATAGTTTTCCCTGATAACAGAGAAGCCCAGCTTGTTCACATAAAAATTCTTTGCGGCTTCGTAGTCAGATACGATGATTGCAATGTGGTGTATTTTTGATAAATTCATTTTCTCACGCTCCATTTTTTTAAATTTCGTTCTTCTTTTATTTTCGTTATAAACTATACGGCAGCCTTCAAAAAATACCGTGCGAACTCCTGGAGTTCAGTTTGTCCACACGGCATTTATTTTTGTTATTGGTTTTCTTGTTTATTTCAGCTTTTCCAGAATCTCGTCCGCGCTCATGCCACTTGCCAGCAACTTCTTCAGCACAGCCTCTGCCTCGGTCTTCTTAGCCTCCTCAGCGGCCTTGGCATCTGCCTTTGCCTTTTTTGCTTCCAGCATTTCCACTTCTTTTTCGACTTTCTTCAAAGCAGCCTTCTTCACTTTCAGATCAGCCTTCAAAGTGTCAATGTTGGCAGTGATGGATGCGATCTCAGTATTTAGGGACGCAACAGTCTCCTGCTTCTCTGCGATCTGAGATGCGTAGTCTTTGGTGATATTGATTTTGGGACGATTTTTGCTGCCTTTCGTTCTGGGCATTGGTGATAACCTCTTTTCTATATATTATGATATTTTTAGAATGGTACAGCAGTATTATGATTCAACCTCTATTTTTCCCTCCAAATCTCCGTTTGTACGATTTGAAATAATAGAATACTTTAGTTTTACTTTTTCCTCAGCATTTCGTTTTTTTAAGACCATTACCGGTCCCATCCAAATCGTCTCGTTAGCACGAAGAGAGTCAATTTCATATTGATATCCATTATCATCTTCCGGTTTTTTTATATAAACTTTTAATTCTTTTTCATAATCTTCTGCACCAGAATCTTCCTGTTGAGATCCAAACGGTGTTATAATCGGCATCCGAAGTTGTGTTGGATCAAATGGAACATAAAAAGCATTTTCTTCATATCGTATATAACTATCTTCGTTCATTTTCAGGAAATGCTCCACGATTTTTTCATCGTATACAATTCCCTCAAGCCCCACACATTCTCCTTCACCACGAATTTCCGGATTGATTAGATTTCTGTCAGGCTGCACACATTCTGCGCTTTCATTTTCTATATGTATAGAAATCCTGATACTTGTATCTGTTTCATTTGAGTCATTCCTGACAGCCAACGAAAGGATTAGCATATCATCAAAAGTTCGCGCGTACAAATCCACCAACTGAAGTGACAATAGTTCATTTTCCAATTCGCCAATCAAATCGAACTTTCTTTTCTCGTCTTCTGTTCCATCATAGTCTTCAGAATGATTGTAAATTATTGTTTTCGATTTTAATGCGCCGAGATCAAAGAATTCATCTGAAACTTCTTTTTCAAGATATTCTTTTAACAGTTTTCTAATCGTTTCCTTATCATCTTCTGCAATGCCCTTTTGAATCCATGCGCCACCTAATGTAAGCCTTAATCGCTCCATTGGATTTTCTGATTGTTCAGTTGTGTCAACTAATTTGGTTGATTTTGGAATGCTTATCTTCTCAATTTGTTCAAATAAATCCTCGCATTTTCTTAAAGATCTCACTCTATTTTCTGTGTAATACTTTCCAGTATAAATATTATACGGTATCACATTTTGAGTAATTCTATTACTCTCAAAATCATATCCACCAACTTGATAGTGTGCTCTACCACTTCGATTCACCCCACCCGCAAATAAAAAGGTGGTCACTGTCTGTGCAATAATTTGTTTAATTCTGGTACATTCTATTTCTCGCGTTGCTTGTGTGAATCGGAATCCCGTCAACCTTCTATGTGATATATCAAACGGATAATCATCAGGATTTCCATACTCTGAATTATATAAGCATATTATACGATCCCATCCGAGAACTTTTGCGGCATAGCCTGTTTCCAATAGAACATTAGGATTGGGAGTTCGTTTTCTATTGCCTGTTAAATTTCCATTTTCATCAATAGCAGGGAAATCATTTATGATACTTAAATCAGCAATAAACAAATCACATTCATCGATTTTTCCAAAAATGCTTTCTGTTATATCAGGGCTTCCAGTTGTTCCCTGAGTTGCGCGATCTGGTTTTATGTCTGACACATCTCGCAAAATCTCACATACACCAGAGAGACAGTCATCAATAAATCTCGTCGTTTTGTTCGCAGATAAATCAGATTGCCACGAATAAAAAATTTTAAATTCTGACATATATCCCCCTGACTAAACTATTTATTATCTCACATCTTCGCCAATCATCGAATCTTTGATTCTCAAATTGTTGCCTGCTGCTCACCACGAAGAGGTGTGTGATTATTAGAGCAGCGCAGGGAGCTACCGCTCCCAGTATATCACAATTTTATCCAGTTTTACAGCCGCTTTCTTGCCTTCATCAACGCACAATACATCAATCCGCCTAGCACTCCGCCGACTGTGTTATAGAAGATGTCTGATAGCTGGAATGTACCCAAGCGAAGCAACAATTGTAGCATCTCAATGCTTACTGAAAAGCTGAACGCTATCTTTCCGCTATACCACAGTATCCTCTTCCAACTTCTGCCCACTTTCTCCTGAAATGTCCACATCACTACAGCTGAAAACGGCACCATCATAATTACGTTCTCGATGCACTCGGTGGTCAGCTTCTGTTCGCCATTCACAGTCTCCCAGATGCCCCAGCCACCCATGACATCGGATAAAGGATTCATCCAAAGATTGCGGTTTAACAGGGTTCGAAACAGAATAAGTGAAGTCACAAAGGCCAGAAAGAACAGTTTCCGAAAGAACACGCTCTCTTTGAACTCCTGATACCAGGTCACTATGGCATTCTTCCAGCCTTTGCCTGCATGTATTGGCTCATAAGCATAAAGATAGAAAAACATGGCGAGGAAGGAAAGCAGGAGTGAAAATCCAAATGGCTCATAGAGAGCAGTCAGGATGTTTGTGATGATCTTTCCGAGTAAATCAATCGTTTCTTTCATCATCGTTTACAGATCACTGAACAAGTCAGCCTTATACACGCCGTTCTCCAACATCTTCTTGAAGCTGTCCTTTACAGCTGCAACATCCTCGTGATAGGTCATGCCGTACCAGGTGTCGTTGGTCTTCAGAACCTTCACAGACATCTTGCCCTGCTCCAGCAGTTCACCGATGAAGATTGGGATCAGATACTCAGCTTTCTGCGGATTGCCCGGGACTTCTTTCTCAAAGAACTCTTTGAATCCGTCCTCCAACACATCCAGAAAATCGGGAGTCAAGCCCCACATATTCATGGAAACAAGAGAATTTGCATCCACAGCTAAGCCGTCTGTTTCTGCCCCAGTTGCAGTTTTTACGATGTTCTTGGTTTCCACAACCTCAGTCAAATTGTTCTGATCATCCATCTTGCAGATGCCACGGGTCACACCGCCATTATCAGACAGCGTGTTCTTCAGCACAAAGCCTGCCATGCAGGACTTGCCACCATTTACCAGATACTCATGTACGGCTTTGAAACCTTCCTTGCCGTAGTAATCGTCTGCATTGATGACAATGAACGGAGTATCAATCACATTTTTAGCAGCAAGCACAGCCTGACCGGTTCCCCAAGGTTTCGTACGACCTTCCGGCAGAATTCCCGGGATATCGCTGATATCCTGGAAAGCGTAGTCTACAGTTACATTGTGTGAGGAACAAATGGAGGCAATGCGCTCACCGATGACCTCTTTGAACTCCTTCTCTATATCCTTGCGGATGATAAATACTACATGATTGAAGCCAGCCTCAATCGCATCATGGATGGAATAATCCATGATAATGTGATTGGAAGCGTCTACCGGTTCCAACTGTTTAATTCCTGTTCCGAAGCGACTGCCGATTCCGGCTGCCATGATAAGTAATGTTGTTTTCATAATTTCTTCCTCTTTTCTTATTTTCACATTTTTACTCTAACTTCAATTAATTTTTGATGATTATTTCTCGATACGACCGATTTTTGATATCGGTAAACTGACCAGGGTTAGGTTTGAGCACTATATGCTAACAATCACGATAAATTCGCCTCAATTATCCAGCAAATTGCTCTTTGTCTTGGAAGCCAAAACGAAGCATCCTTTTATAACACAGAAAAATCTAATTCTTAGTAATTCTATCACTGTACACGTAGCGTAAACAGAAGCAATAGAAAAATAAAAGCATAAAATAAATATTATTACATTGTCAGTCGGAACATTAATGAATATATTTTTAAATACCAAGTCGTTAAAGTAGTTATTATTATGGATTAAATAAACACCAAATGTCGCAGATGAAAGTATTCTAAGTCCCTTTTCCTTGAGAAAAAAATTTTTAAAATCAATTTTCAGAAACAACATAAAAAGAACAACTGCCATAAAAATGATATTCGGTGCATTATAAGAGTACAATCGTCCCCATATGTTTATCCCACATTTCTGCATCAGTAGTTTTAGCACAGATGTAATCAACACATCACTAATCAAAAGGAGCTGTAACGTCTGTCTACTAAATCTTTCTTCCATTCTATATTTCTTGATTCCAGCACCAAGTATATATACTATCGCAAGCCACCATACTGAAAAGCCTCGATTCAAGAAAAAAATATCATCCTTTATAAAAAAAGCATAAAGCGAAAACAACAAAACAACATTAAATATATCCTTTTGAAATTCCTGTTCAGAACGAGATGTAACAATCGCATTGAGAGTAGGCATCAAAAAGAATAGCCCCACATAAGCCGTGAAATACCAATACTGGTTTGTTGATATCGGAAAAAAGCTTTTGCACACAGATAGTAATGTAACTTTTTTGGGGAATACAATATTGAACAGCACTGCAAAGAAAGCGGAATAAAAGCAAACTTCCACCCACAAGCCTGCTAATTTATTCCAACGCTTTTTACCATCTGTTAATAGGTAGCCCGAAATCAAGGCAAAACAATTAACAGCACAAATCGAAATTGTATGATTAAGTGACACAAATAGAGATAGAAACAGATTGACTTCGCTCAATTTTATAAAACCGCCGTAATCCATGCAATGTAATGCAACTACCAGCAACATTGCAACAATTCTAATCATATCTATATTAGAATTACGATTATTTATTTTTTCCCCCCCCCCATTATAATTTTTCCTCCTTAAACATCTCATAATATGTTTGTGAATAATCTTTTGGAATAAGGTATTTATTTGATAACTTATGAATTGGAGTTATTTTTTTCAGTGTTTCCCAATAGCTCTTTTCATATTTCTTAAAGAAGACTTTTCCAAGCATGTGCGAAATTGCATCTGGCATAAACACTATGTCTTCAAACAAATCTTTATAGTACGGAATTACCAGTGTTGTGAATAAGTGCCATTGGAAATAGTCTCTTACTTTATTTTCTTTTTCCCAATAGTAATAATTAATGTCCCTCAAAGTTTTAAGAATCGGATAATCTCTTTTGGAATATATAAAATAATTATTATAAACTCTAGTTATATCCTCAGAATCATCAATAGCATACATGAAAATATCTTTTTCATAGACCCAATCAGGAATTGGCCCAGATAGAAAAATGGTGCTATCCATCCAAAGACCGCCGTAGCGAATCAGCAACTCCATCCTAAGAAAATCCGACATTTTCGTATCAGTAATTAATCCCCTCTTCCATTTTTTTAGAATATGGTCCGGGAAGTTAACATACTGATCCATGTTTTCTTTTGTGATGACAATTATCTCTTTATCCGGCATATTCCGTTTAACCGACGCATAACATCTTTTAACTAATTCCGGAGCATTTTCCATTCCTTGAAACCAGCAGATCCAAATATATTTATCTCCACTAGCGTCACATTCTTCCGCTTTTTTATATAAGAATTCACTTATCTTACGACTATAGTTCTTATCTAAATATTGATAGACCTTATTTTTTATTTCAAGCCCTGCAATGTTTCTGTTAGAATACCCGAATAAATTGAGAATTTCCGTAACTATCCTATATTTCAGATTTCCTTCTTGTAGAGCTCTCTTTATTTTTCGACTGTCCACACCTACACCTCATTTTTACCTTTTAAGCAGTTTATTTAACAGTAACATAAAATTATTCCTAGAAAAATATAACACTAATACAAATAATATAATTTCAATGAAAGTCTCTCTCAACAAGCTTAGTCCAGCAATTTGCACTACCGCTTGCAGTAATAGTACAAAATAGTTGAGAGCGTCTTTTTTTATTTCAACGGTAAATTCAAACAGTTTATAGGATTTATAAAGTCTAATAAGCCAAACTGTAAAATAAGACATTAGCGTAGCAAATGAAGCGCCCAATGCATTAAAGAAAAATGTTAGTGGAATATTCAGCATAACATTGATACATGCCCCTGAAAATGAAGACATCGCATTAATTCTAGATTGCTTCACTGCTGCAAACATCCCCCCCAATAGACCACACATTCCACCGAACACCACAGAAATCATTAGAAATGGAGCAAACTTCCAGGCATTATAAAAATCATTTGCAAACAATATCTTCGCAATCAATTTATTAAAAACAAGTAGCCCTGAACAAACAACAGTCATACCTGTATTGTAAATTTTATATACATTTTCATAAAAATCTGTAGTCCTAGTTTCATCATTTTCTTTTACTGCTGACAATAACCACGCTTGATTAAATATATTTTGAAAAAGATTTAGTAAGGAAGGTATTTTATATGAAACAGAATAAATACCAGTTATCGATGCTCCACAAAATGCCATTACAATATATCTATCTGAAGCATTATTAATCCACCAAGAAATCGTATCGACAACTAGAGGTTTACTGTAATCTGTCATTTCCTTCTGAAGATTTCTTTTATTATTTGGATTTCTCCAATAACTCCATAATTTCAGTTTTAAAATCAAATAGAAGGATGGAATTATATTAGACAAGCAATATGCAAACATATATCCTTCTAAACCCGCTTTGATGAGAAGAAGAAATATAATATTTGATCCCAATAACGTTACAGAACTTATAATGCCAGCAATCGCAATATCAGTTATTTTTTCTATACCTCTGCAATACTGAGATAAGTAATCGTAAAGGATGTTACTTGAAAACATTAAAATAACAATTCCAGTATAGTCAACAAATATATTTAGAGCGCCTACATATTTATTGCAGATAAAGGCGCTCGAAAATATGATAATAGCAAATAATATGTACAGAATACCAACGCTAAATACATCCTTTTTATCTTTATCCTTATCCAACGCAAACCTCAAAGCTGCACTGCTGATATTGATAGACAAAATAGGTATACAAAGCGATACAGTTGTTTGAGCTAAATCGAATACACCGTATTGCTCTGTAGACAAAACACTCGTATACAGAGGAATTAATAGGAAAGCCAGGATCTTACTTCCCAAGTTACTTAAGGTTAGCACACCTATATTTTTTATTAAATATAAATATTTCGACATTATCTTCCTTCCTCTACCTCTGTATCATACATTTTGATTATTACAACCATAATGATAAATAATATAAGCGTCGCATTTGTTGTAAAAATAGATGACCCCAAAGAATGAATTGCAATAAATAACAAACACGAAATTGTTACTGCTTTTAATTCTTTCCTTAAATTCGATTTCATTACAAAATAAAAAAAGTTCACAAATATTATAAGTGCTATAATCAAGCCCAAAAAACCGAACTGTCCAATTATAGTAGGCCAATAATTATCATTTAAAAAAGAGGTATCGGTTTTACTCATTCCATACTTATTATTAAACCCATAGAGCTGATATAACGGCGAGTAGTAGCTTGCTGCAACAGGACTTCCATACGTCGCAAAACCACTACCCAATGGAAAATACGCTAACGCCGTTTTCAATCCATAATTAAAAAGAACAAGTCTAGGTGCTGTGTCATTTAAAAAATAGTTTTGTATCTGAAATTGTCCGAAAATAATGCAAAACAGCAGTAGCACAACATACACCCATTTATCAATCTTTTCTCGGTCCCTTTTAAAATAGTATAATATAAACAGAATCGTTACTGACCAAATAATTGACGGTCCTTTTAAAGTGAGTATCATTTGAACTATTGCAATTAGAATGTACCTCAAATCGTATTTTTTCGACAAAATAATCAACAAAGCGCAAAGAACTAAAATTGAAAACAAGTGCTGAAAACCAACTATAAAGTAAAACGATTTGATGCCATTTCTCTCATACTCTGTCATTCCAATATTTAAAAATTGTGAAACAACTGCACAAGCCAGTCCACTCCAAAGGAAGAACTTTGCCATAGGTGTTAATATTCTAATTATCTCTTCACTATTGTGTTCATTCAATAAAAAATACATTCCTATTGGACAGATAATAATCTTCGACAAGGTAAGCATGTCTAAACAGACTGCAAACTTGTCTGGCTGCACTTTATTTAGGACTGTACTAGCAATTCCGATCAGCCCTATTAATACAAAAAGATAAATTATATTTCGAATACACTTATCTATGTATGTGCATCTTTTAATTGTTCCTAAGACCATATATGGCAACAGTAGAATCGTCACAAGCTCATCTGCGTATTGCAGAATTGGAACATAGTCTACTAAAAACACAGCAGATATTAAAGATAATATTACTATCAATGGAAAAACCGTGCTTTTATATATTTTCATGCACACCCTCCTTTATTACTTGGTCTCATCTCGCATATATATATGTTTGAATTTTTGTTCCCAAGTCAAGTTTGCATTTGCAAAGTCCTTTCCATTCAACCCGAGTTGTTCTCTCAACCCAGCATCTTTAATCAGTCTAGTTAATGCACAACAAAAGTCTTGCTTTATTGCTTCTATATTTTGGTTTGTATCTATAAAAATACCACAATCATGTTCCTTTAACATAGAGCTAAAGCTAGTATCAAACGCTACAATGGGAACTGCATATGCCATTGCTTCCAGTAATACATTACCACTTGTTTCTCTCAAGCTAGGAAGAACAAAAATATCCGCTGTCTTATAAGCTTCCGAAATTTGATTCAAAGGTCTATTTCCCAATAGGTTTATATGATTTGCAACAACACTATTTTCTATTTTCTTTTCAATACTTTCTCGATCTACTCCATCTCCATATATATCCAATTCCCAAGACAGATCATTTGGCATATAACTTAAAGCATCGACTAAAAATGCAATTCCTTTTTTTCCGATAAGCCTTCCGACAAAAACTATTTTGCAGGTTTGATTATTTCGTTTAAAATAATCAATATTTCTATACTCTTCTCTCAGAGCCAATTCAGGCAGCAATTCAACACTTTTTCCAACTATTTTTTCTATTTGAATTTGTGTTTCCTTATTAATACAGTAAATAGCCTTATACTGTTTGATGGCATTTCTATAAAATGGATTCCATGAACAGCTTTTATTAACAAATTCTCTAAATGCAGCAGCAAGTTGATTTTTTTCATAGACCTTCAATGGCTTAGGTGTGACCTGTGCACCACCCATTGGTCCCCAAATCACCTTTGCACCTTTAGCCTTATACATCTCACTTGGAATCCTGTAATCGTTCATAGTAACATGATGGATTACATCAAAATGAATTCCTGAGTGTTTAACCCAAAGCCATGCCCAATGCTGCCATAAAATATAATACATATGATGAAAAGCAGAATGCTTTTCTCTGAACCAGTTAAGTGCGTCAGGAACATCTACAATAACCAATTCAACATGTTGTATATTAAATTCTTTGAGACCTCTTCTCGTGTCCTTCTCATTGAATTTCTTGGTAAGAAGGATTATTCTATCGCCTTCTTTATAGTTTTTCTCATACTGCAAAACCCAATTCCAACCAATGCTATCCTCTGATCCCTTATAAGGATTCACACTATATGCAGAAATAAGATAATTCATCATTTCACCTCCCAAGAATCAGTGTTGAAAGCATATGATTTTTTCTAACGACGTATTTGGACAGAAAAATCGGAGCAATCAATCCAAAAATCAGCATCATCCAAGCATATACTAAATAATCAAATCCTAAGATTTTGCCACATACAACAAAAATCGCTTGCTGCACATAATACCCAATCATATATATATCCATTCCATAATCGCCTAGCAACATCCATAACTTTTCTCCGCAATGGTAATGTTCAATCTGCACGGCAATAACAAAAAGCAGAAAGACACCAATAACGGTTACTGCGGTTGCCAAAATCCAAGACTGAGACTTATAGATCCTAACAAACGCAAGCATCATATATCCTACGGAAACAACCGCTATTATCACTATTCCTTTTACCGACATCAGTAGTTCGGAATTCTTTATTTTTTCATAAAGATACTTTCTCACAGCACCACCCATAAAGTAAATCCATGCGTAACTAAGGAAAAAACCAACAACATATCCAGACTGTTTGAAGACAACAGTGTTTAGCATATATAGTACAAACATAATACCCGTTAAAGTTGTGCGATTTATAGTATCAAATAGGATTCCAAAAATAGAAATAACAAACAAAGCATACAGAAACCAAAGACCACCATTCGGATTGTTTCTTCCAATTAAAACATCTACTGCAAGAGTAGAATAATTAAGCGGATTCCTTGCAAATGCTCCAAATAATAGCTTAAGCAATGCAGTGACAACTGTTAAAAAGAAATACGGCACCATCAGCCGCTTAGCTTTTTTTACAATTGCTTGTTTCTTTTCGCTAATGCTACGTCTTTTCTCGCCTTCAAGAAATCCACTAATAAAGAAAAAAGCTGGCATATGAAAACAATAAACAAAACTTTTTATAAAGCCCAAAATAGTCGGTGTTTCTGTCGGATTAAAAGAATGTCCAATGACGACGCAAAGCACAGCCATTCCACGCATTATATTTATTTCATTAAAATATTGTTTTTTACTTTTTTCCATCGTCAAGCCTTTCTCTTTCTATCTCCAAAAATTGTTCTACCCTTTGTTTTGTAGAAAGTTTGTATCTGTATTTCATGCAGTTTTCAATATACATTTCACTGTTAGAAACCACATCATTCAGATCGGATTCATCCCACTGTTTCTTTGCAATGCCAAGTTGATATTCTTTGATATAGGTAGAATTTAGCGGAACGTCTGTTGTGACAATAGGCGTTCCAACCGCAATCGCTTCTACGATGGAAATCATATTGTTGTCTTTCACCGTATTAACGAGCAGCGCCTTTGACTTAGACAAAATCGGGAGTAGTTCATCGTGTGTCATCTTTCCTGTGAAAATTACATTCGGAGCAATTCCCAAAGTCTGTGCCATCCTCTGAAGTTTTTCTTTCAACTCCCCTTCGCCTATAATGAATAACTGGCATGTGGAATTGTACTGATCCAGATACTTGGCAAACTTTTCAAGGATTCCATCGATTTTCTTTCGCTCAATCAGTTGCGAACAAACCACAAAACTGTTATCTTTCTCAGTAGATGCTTTAAACTTATCGAGGTTGACACCATGATCGATTACATTTACATCCGTGTTCATGCAGTATTTCTTCACAAAGTTCCTTGCCTCAACTGAGCGCGCAACAACCTTTGCGTTTCGCATGAAGAGTCTTGCTATAACTCCATACCAGATCTTTGAGGGAATTTTCTTCATAATGGCATTATGCTTTGCAAGTTCGTGCCAGATAATCGTCTTGTCCTGTGCAGCTCGATATGCCATCAATGAATTCAGTGAGAATACTTCGCTTGTAATAATCAAATCGTACTCTGTACGATGTTGTTTTACATACCAATACGTCTCTGGCATAAACGGCAAGCAGTGCGGCATGCAGACTTTTTGACACTTGCACTCCCACCACAGTACCTCAAATGGATATGTTTCACTTTTTGTCGGCTTGAACGGCTCTCCTCCAACCAGCGTTACAGAATGACCCATTTCATGGAAAGCCAAGCAAAAATCATACATCATTGTGTCTTTTATTGATGCAGCTCTTTTTATATTTTTTGTTTCCGATGTGTACATAATCGGATTAATAACAAGTACTTTCATTAAATATCTCCCATCATCTACTGACAGAAGACATTTAGGCACTTAATCAATCGAATTACTGTGCTTTACTCCATCGTGAATGCAAGAACAATCCACCCGGTGTGCACACTGTTGCAAGAACTTTATGTCTTGATTTGCGAATCAAATCGACAACCTTGACTCCCGCAAATCTCCCATATACAATATACTGTAGTCCACCCTTGATTCTATATCTTGTCTTTAAGTCGGACTCCATGAATTCCTCTGCTCGATGCATACATCCTATCGGCGATGCAATATTATGCTTACGCCGATTATTAGTTAATCCATCTTCAAGATAATTTCCGACGTAAATGGCTTTATTAATATGTACCATCTCATATTTTCTAGCCATTCTGACCCAAACAAGATCCTCCCCAAGGAATTTCTCATTCGGGTATTCAGGAAACGGGAATTCCTTCAAGCAATGTGTTTTGAACACCTCTGCCTTATCTGCGCCAGTGTCATCACCGTTTACACGCACGTCAATATAGGAACCTATTTTTTCATCTACATCAAACTTCTTGCCATTGACTTTACCATCGGGGAATGCTCTAAGAAACGCGTATCCACAGATATTATTCTGTGACCTGTATTTCTTGTGAATCTTCAGTATCGACTCAACTGCATCATCTGTCACACAGTCATCTGAATCAACTATAAAGGTAAGTTCGCTGCAAATGGTCTGTATTCCTACATTTAAAGCAGTGTGTTTTCCACCATTACTCTTATAGATATACCGTATTGGAAAATCACTTTTTTCTTGTAACTTAGTTATTAGATCTTTCGTACCATCAGTACTTCCGTCATCAACTACAAGCCACTCAAAATCTTTTACAGTTTGCTTTTGCAGTGAATCCCAGAGGCTTTGTAATCCTCCCCCCCCCCCGATTAAAGGTAGGGGTTAAAACTGTTATCATCATAGTTATTGTTTTCCTTATTTATTCTCCATCTGCTGTGCGATATCAGCATCCACAATTTCCTCGCCGGTCTTATGCTTCAGCTGTTCCTTGGATGCCTCACTCAGACCGTTGTTGATCACGCAGTTCATATCGCAGGTGCTGCACTTATCCAGATCCTCTTTGGTGACTTTACCATCACGGTAGTCACGGCAAATCTTCAGCTCATACATGCTGTACGGATGCTTAGTGAACAGAGCCTTGAACTTATGTACCAGAACCCAAGTAGCAGGCTTCCAGATATACTTGTGCATAGCCGGGCTGACAGAACCGATCATCCAGCAGTCACGGTCGCAGCAGCGAACCTTTGCACGAACCTTCTCTGCTTCAGGGCTGTTCCACAGCTCATCCCAGGTCTGATTGTTCAAGTTACCCATGACCTCTTTATCCTTGGTGCCGTTGCAAGGCATAACATCTCCATACGGGTCGATGAAGAAGGTATCAAAACTCATGTCGCAAGGCAGCAGACGCTTCTGGCCGTAGATGTAATTAATCAGACCGTGGTTAAAGTAAGCACGGAACCACTTCTTCGGGCTGTTGCTGCGGAGCAGTTCGTTGACCAGATTCTCGAAATTCTTAGCAACCATCGGACGGTCGTGGATGATGTTCTTCGCCTCAACGAAGTAGAAGCTGTTATGCAGAGAAGCAGTTGCAAACTCCATGCCCATCTCATCGGAAATCTTGTACAAAGGAACCAGATCCGGGGCATTCTTATCCTGAACGGTCATGCCAAAGCCAACATCCTTCATACCCATTTCACGCAGCTTCTTCAGCGTGCCATAACCACGCTGGTAGCCGTTCTGCAGACCACGAATCTCGTTGTTGGTCTGCTCCAGACCTTCGATAGAGATACGAATGCCGATCTGCGGGAACTCCTTGCACAGGTCAACGATACGGTCGGTGAAGAAACCATTCGTGGAAATAACGATACGGTCAGACTTCTTGTACAGTTCGCGCACAATATCTTTCAGGTCAGTGCGGATGAACGGCTCACCACCTGTAATGTTGGTGAAGTACATCTTCGGCAACTTCTTGATGGTTTCGATGCTGATCTCCTCTTCCGGCTTGGAAGGTGCTTTATAACGGTTACACATAGAGCAACGAGCGTTGCAGCGGTAAGTAACGATGACCGTACCATTCAGTTTCTTTTCGTTATTGTTAGCCATTTTCTAATACCTCTATCTCTCTTTTTATCTATAAACTTTCATAATTTTCTCGTAATACTCATCGATAGTATCGAAGCTGATGTCCTTACAGTTCGCACTGTACTCCGCACACAGCTTCTTATCACCCCAGAGCTTCTCAATCTTCTTCTTCAGATCTTCAACATTACCACTCTCAAACAGCTCGCCGGTCTTGCCAACCTGAATCAGCTCCGGGATACCACCTATCTCAGCTCCCAGTACCGGTGTGCCATACATCTGGGATTCCATCACAGAGAACGGGCAGTTCTCATACCACTCAGACGGGTAGATGGAGAACCGTGCCTCACGGATGAGTTTTTCCAGTGCCTCACCTTTCTGGAAGCCAACGTTCTTGATGTTCTTAATACCATTTACTGTCTCTTCCAGAGGACCGGTGCCGGCGAAGATGAACTGCACATCCGGCAGCTCCTTACAGACCTTGATGAGTGTGCCGATGCCCTTTTCCTCAGAGAAGCGGCCGAAGTAGAGGACGTAATCCTTCTTCTCCGTTTCCTTCCACTCCACCTTGTCGATAAAGTTGTGCATTGCCACGGTCTTCGTTGCAAACAGCGGATTGCTGTCCATTTTGCCCTTCATGAACTCCGAGCAGCAGATCATGGTGTCAATGTACTTGTAGGTACCCTTCCACTTCCAGAACTCTGCTTCCATCATGCCGATGGCAGATTTCGCCGTGGAACCGTGGATGCACTTGCCTTTCATGCAGTTCACGAAATGGCCGCCGAGGCACTTCTCACAGTTCTGGTGCGTGTTCGGATTGTTCAGCATGTGGTTCGGACAAACCAGCTGGTAGTCATGTGCTGTGAAGATGATCTTACACTCTCTTCCGGTCTCCTTGCGCCACTTCACGATTTCCAGAATGATGGAAGGTGTCAGCTGGTAGTTAAAATTGTTCAGGTGACAGACATCCGGCTTGAAGTCATCTAGTACTAGTCTTAATTTTTCTCTTGCTTCCTTGCTGTAGATGGTCTTGATCGGGTAAGTTAGCTTGCTCAGTTTGCTGCCGCCGTGGAAGTCCATATCAGATGTATAAGCATTGACCCGGTTGCCCACGCAGCGGCCTTCATGCTCCATACCGAAGTACTGAACCTCGTGTCCATGCTGCTCCAGCACCTCACCCAGCTTAAATATGTACGTTTCTGATCCGCCGTTTCTGAATAAAAATTTATTTATCTCGATAATACGCATATTACTCTCTTTTCCTTGTTGTAGATTTTCTTTAATTCCATGTCTGCCTCTATCACACTTTTTGATAATTTCTTATCTTCACAAATTTATTCGGATACAGGAAGAACTCCAACCACTTTGTTTTCTTCATAATCCAAGCCGCAATGATCGGACCTACAAAGCTAATTCCTAGTCCCAGCACCACATGAATCACAGAACTTCCGATACCCAACTTCAGTAAAACCGCTCTCGTCGATGCTGCAAACATCGTGTGCATCAGAAAAATCGGCATTGTGTATTTTGCAAGAAAATCCATGCCTCTGCCAAATCTTCTTTCAACCCCCGCTACCATCAAGATGACAGCTACACAAGCTAGCAATCCCATTGTGAAAGGAATCACGCCACCACTAATTTCCGCCTTATACACCACCACACTCAAAATGATAAACAACAATCCGCATATCGTTCCTTGCACTTTTCTGCCCTTCAGTTGCACGTTAAATGCACAAATACCCATACCGAGCACAAACCAGATTTCGTTTATGAGAACTGTTGATACTGCGTAAACGCCGTACCCCCCCAGTCAAAATTAGGCTTTTTGCAGCTAATGCAACTACCAATCCAACTGCGACTGCTTTCACACTGTTAAAAGTCGGCGTAACAAGAAAGATGAAGAACAATGCGTACAGATACCAGTACGGTGCTGTTGGGTGAAGGAACAATGTGTCTCCCAGACCACCAATTTGATTGTTAATGCTACTCGAAAACACCTTTTTCAATATCCAAGTAGCAGTTGTAAAAGTGGCATACGGTACGCCGAGCGCCAGCGCTTTTTTAGCCACATTTCTGTGCCAGCTTTCCACACTGTCTACCTTGCTGTACTTCTGATAAAGGTATCCACTACAAATAAAGAACAGCGGCACATGGAAGTAGTAAATTGTAGTAATAAACCATTCATGTAGATTACTATCTGGCAGAATGCCAGATTGCACCATACTCATAAAGAAATGACCTAGTGCAACCAATATACAGGCGATTACTTTTACATCATCCACCCATTTTTCTCTTGTTTTTACCGCAATCTGTTTATTCATATATTTTCCCTTTTGGTTCTATTTCACCGCCTCTGTTCAGTTGAAGCACTTCCAATGTGTTATTCATAAACCAAAGTGCTCCATCCAAACGCAGGTAATAATGCTTAAAGTCCTTTTGACAAAATCATCTGCTGTTTCGGTTAGATGAAAGTATTTATTATCAATATTCTCATCTATTATTTTCTCCTGTACAGTTTCATCGTTTCCTTTACAACTTCATCCCAGTTATATTTCTCGCAGATAAAGTCAGCTGCCTGCTTCTTCATTTTCATAACCATTTCAGGATGGTCACAGGCCTCTTGCAGTTTTTCTCGCAAGTCCTCTACATCCGATTTTTTGAAAATCAACGCCTTATCTTCCACAACCTCTGCACACTCTGGAATATCGGAAACCAGACAGCAATTACCATAGCTCATTGCTTCCAGCAGACTCAAAGGCATTCCCTCCAGATCAGACGGCAGCGTGTAGATGTAAGCGTTGCTGTACAGTTCATCCAACATCGCTCCCTGTACAAACCCGGTAAAGAGAATCCGTTCGTCACCCTTTGCCAGCTCTTTCAATTCCTCCATAAAGGAATCCGTATCACTGGAGCCGCCTGCAATGACCAGTTTTTTATCTGTCTTGACATTCTTGAAGGCCTCAACCAGATATCGAAT
>ERZ837487.2337-NODE-2337-length-19739-cov-3.267324_pt1 | contig 19739 bp, 29 predicted proteins | sample MGYA00519911_ERZ837487 | MGnify/ENA primary metagenome ERZ837487 (study PRJEB31850, sample SAMEA3708818) | human gut metagenome | biome: human gut; feature: human-associated habitat; material: faeces | place: China | collected 2014 ...
CTTTGGTTACTTCCTCATCAAAAATTTCATTTTCTGACAGGTCAATTTCCAATGTCAATCTTTTCATAGCATCCTCCAATCTTAATAAAAATCATCAACATCATCCAGAAAGTCCTCATAGACCTCGCATCCCTCGCAGGTCCGCTCGTTGCATTCGTAATGTAGTTGCAATACGGGCACCTCATAGAACCCTCCAAATCCTAATTATGGGCATACAGATAATGAGACGAACCATGCGCCGTAACGCCACCGACACAATTTCGTTTAAGCAATCGGCCATCCTGTACCCCGTATATTGGTTACCATTTATACTGCCCATATCCTTAATTTGTGAATGCACGCCTTATGCAATTACGGCATCTGCTGCGTGCTTATCCTCATCATTAATTAACCCTAATTTACAATATCTCCCCAATCCAATTTCTGCCCACACTTCCAGCAGTATGTAAATTTTTCTTTCACTGGCGATCCGTCTGTGTTAAAAAATTCAACCTTCACCTGATCAGCTTCACAGACCGGACATAACCAGGGCGTACCATACCGCTGCTTTCTGTGCAGAATCTTTTTCGGTTTCTGAGCCTCCGGAATGTCTTTGTTTTCACTGGAAATATTTTCCTTTAATTTAGAGCTATTCCACGCCGAAATTCGGTCACAAAACCGTCTTTCTTTCCGCATAATCTGGTCATAATCAACCATCAATCCAAGTTCTGTTGCACACTGCCGAACGTCTGTATACCCCTCAATCAGGTGCTTTTCAGCTTCTTCCTTTGTTACTGGAGTAGGATTCTCGCCGCGCTCAATTCTGGCAGCCTTTAAGGCAGCCTGAGCAAGTTCCGCGGCCTCTTCGGCAAATTGCTCCAACATAGCTGCCTTGCCAATAGCTTCTAACATCACCATAACTAGTCTCCTAATCTAATTACATAAAATCAAACAGCGTAGGCATCGAAATTTCATTTTCTGCTGCATGCAGATACCCTACACCATCACGGAAGTAGTCCGGATTCAGTTCAATTCCGTAACCTTTCCGGCCCATCTTCACCGCGGTCATCGGTACAGTCATCAGCCCGCCGAACGGATCCAGTACCAGGTCACCCTTGTTACTGTACCGGTTAATGATCCGCTCCACGATATCCAGCTGCAACGGACAGACGTGCATCTGCGCCCGGCGGCGGCTCTGTGTGGTGTTGAGGGTGCGCATACGGTTGATGTCGTCCCACACATCCAGAGTGTTCCAGGAGCCCGGAGCCACCACCATGAAGGTAGCCGGAAGCTTTCCGTTCTCATCCAGCTTTTTCGCCAGTTCCACATGTTCCTCATAATCATAGACATGTTCCCGGCTATATTCCCGGTAAACTGCCTGAAGGTTGTCCACAGAGATATTTTCCAGTTCTTCCTTGCTGCCCAGCCGGTCCCCTGATGATCTCCAGTATCCATGCGCGTCAATCTGCCACTGGGCGCGGGTGTAATCTTCCTTGCTCTTGGTCACCGGAGTATCCGCATAAGCCGTGGAGCGGTCCGTTGGGAGCTTGCGGAACAGCAGAATGTATTCCGGGCAGCCTACGCCCATCTTGGAACCGTCCTTGCACTGCTCTGTCCATCCCAGTCGGTAGGTCTGGTTGTTTTCCCTGACCACATCTGTCACCACCGTGATCATGCCAAAATACTGGAAACCATGTTTCATATAGTGGCTGATGCATTGCGCATGGAACGGTTCGATGGTCGGCATTCCGGTCCCTGTGGCATTGCCAAACAAAACACGGTCTTTCACATGGATGGCCGCCATACGGCCAGGCTTTAACACTCTCAGAAGCTCCGGTGTCAGATAGTCCATCTGCTCAAAGAACCGGTCCGTATTCTGGTTATGGCCGAAGTCGTTATAATTGGCGCTGTACTCATAATGATTACCGAACGGAATGGAAGTATGGATCAGATCCACGCTGTTGCTTTCCATTGCCCGCGTCTCTTCCACACAGTCACCGTATACCGCGGTGTAATAAGTTCCCTTTACCGTCCGTTCTTCTCTGCTTCCGTCCACACCCATTTTTCTTTTCAACCTCTCTGTCTTATTGGAATCGTTCAATCCGTATTTCTTTACAATCTCGACCATCTTCTGGACCATATGGTTATGATTGTCCCACTTTTCCATCAGTGCCTCTTTGATCTGGCGTTCATTCTCCATGTAAATGATGTCGATCACAACCGGCTCCTGCTGCAGGAAACGATAACACCGATGCACCGCCTGGATAAAATCATTAAATTCATAATCAATACCCAGAAAAATCTCCCGGTGGCAATATCTCTGGAAGTTACAGCCGGATCCGGATAATGATTTCTTTGTCGCGAACAATCTCGTTTTGCCATTTGAGAAATCAATCACCCGCTGCTCACGCAGGTCATGATCCATAGAACCATAAATATCTACCGTATCCGGCAATGCCTTTTTAATGGCGTGCCGCTCATTTTCCAGATCATGCCATAAAAGAAAATGATCTTCTGGCGAAGCTTCTACAATCCTCCGCATCTCTTCCACGCGCTTGTCAATACTGTCCCGCTTAACTGCTGCCGCTTCTTTCAGTCCTTCCGCCGCTTCCTGGAAGAGCTGAATCTGGCCATTTTTGTCTGCCGTATCTCCGTAGTGAATCGGCAGCTCATGCCACCTCACTTCCAGCGGTGGCAGATCATAGCCATTATCCGAATAATCCGAATTCAAATCTGACGGCCTGGTGATAAATAGCGCCCAGCTGCTCACCCACATCCAAAATTCATCTTCCATGTTCGGATACAGGGTCAGGTTATTGGCCTTGGTGCTGTCCCGCTGGAAGAACCGTGTCAACGCCTGTCCTGTATCCATCACTTCCAGATATCCGGCATAATGGATCAGTTCCTTGTACCGGTTCGGTGACGGTGTGGCCGTGGCCACCAGCTTATACGGGACATTTTTGAACTTATCCAAGAACGTCTGATAGGTCTTGCTTCCAAACGATCTCAACACGCTGGCTTCATCCAGGGATGTCGCGGTGAAAAACTCCGGCTGAATATCTCCATCCCGGACACGCTCATAGTTTGTTAAGACAATCTCGCTGCTGCTCTGATGCACCTCATCCATTGTCCGGCAGTAGACCGGCTTTTCATATCCCAGGACCTCAACCGCGTCCCGTGTGAACTCCTGTTTTACGCCCAGCGGTAGCACGATCAGCGCACGGCCGCCATTGTGTTTCACGGCCAGATGACAAAATTCTAGTTCCTGCACCGTCTTACCAAGGCCAAAGCTTTCAAACAGTGCCCGTCTGCCGCCCTTCAGCGCCCACATCACAGCATCTCTCTGGTGCGGTTTCAGCACCGGATTTACTTCTGCGGGATTTATCACCGTCCCGTTCTCTGTTGCAAGTTCAATTTTGGTTTCCAAAAATTCTTTGTATGTCATATTCTCAGGAGCCTGATATATCGTTACCCCGGCCGGAGGCTCGGCTCCTTTCTGTAACCTCAATACTGATTCAAATTGATTGTCACCAACTCTCCTACTCTAATCTCATCACATCCAGATCCCGTGCCGGGATATCTCTGTACTCACCATTGTCCATCAGCACGCCGCATATTCCGTCATAGCTGCCGATTACTTCTCCGCAAACCAGCTTGCCGCCGGTCAGGGCGAATTTAAGCCGCACACGCATAATGGAAATATCACTTCTCAGTCTCATCATCATTCTCACCGTCCTTATTTGCTCCATCATTCTTAACGACATATCTCACACCGCATAAACCATAAGTTTCTTCCACATATCTTTTTAAATCAGACTCTTCGCCGTCACAGACCCGATTAACCTCTTTCACAACTGCCTCGCAAAACTGCATCAGTCTCGACCTTCGGTCATTTTCATCTTTGATAGGCTGCCAGTGAAATTTTTCAACCAGGATTCTCGTTGGTACCGACATCAGAAGTGCAAGAGCTCTTTTCATGCGCTCGTCTTCATCTTCTGCTTCGCGGCTCTCCCACTTTTCTTTAACAAGCTGCTCCATCTCATCCTTAAGCCGCTCTCTGATTCTGTCTTCTTCCGCTTTTACCGCCTGCCGTTTCATCATCTCAATCTGGCTGGCCGTATACTGGTAATAGACCGGCTTCTGTGCCAACGCTTTTTCCTGGCGCCGGCGCTCTGCCCTTGTCAATGCTCCCATGTTGTTCATTACCTCCGCATAATTCAATGACTGCCAGCAGATTCAGTCTGCCATGATCATCGCAGCATTTACTCCGCCGAACCAGATAATCTCTTGCAGTCATGATTCTTCTGCTCCAATCTCACAGCCTTATCTTCTTCCCGCCAAACAAGCATCCCCGATCGGAACAAGTCCTGCTTCACGCTCTTGTCCATCAAGTTAAATTCCCGGTACAGCCGCTGAAACTCTGTCATAACCCGAAAATCACCAGATTCAAACGCCTGACGACCGATGGTGACAAAGGCATACTGCCCGGCATAATCCACTTCTTTCGCTTTGGCACCACTCTGAAGCTTATTCCAGGCTACCGACCAATCATTGCCCGCGGCGATGTTAACATAGCGCCGCAGATCCGCAATGGTCGGCGGGAATGTCTCGCACTTAATGTATTTCTGTACAGCTGCTGCCAGCTGATCGTATGGGATATCCTTCAGCAGTTCATACCAGATTGCGACTCCCTCTGAATCACTCATAAAACTGTCTCTCTGATAAACAGATTTCAAAGTTGCTGCCAGCATTGCAAATTCATATTCTGTCACTTCTTATCACCTGCCTTTTTCAAAAACTCATCAATTGCGGAATACTTTTCCGAGACATCACGCTGACGATCAAGATATTTTCCTTCAAGTACCTTTGGGAAATTATTAGGCTTAACGAACCATTCAAAATCAATCATCCAGCTTTTCTTGTTTCCGCCAAGTAGAAACTTGCTATCAGCAATACTGTCTACTGCTTTCAATACATCATCAATCCCATATTCCCTGATGCGCCCAAGAAGCATCTTGTAACGGTTGCTTTCAACGCTTATCCTAGATATCTGAATAACACCAGGAATTGCATTCCAAGCATCAACTACGCGTTGGACGTCAGTCCGACAAACAGTATCTTTAGATACTGGTATAGTATTATTTACTTTACTTTCCTTTACTTTACTTTTAGCGCGGAAACTAGGGTTTCCGGTTCGGAAATTGCGGTTTCCTGTTCTGGAATCAGTGTTTCCCTCCGATAAATCCGTATTTATGGGTAACTTTAATAAACCTTCGCATTCTTCACTTTCATGCAAAAGCCAGTACTCAGCAATCACTTCTTTCACATCTCGTTTTCTGATTGCATCAATATACCGTTTTTGGATACCCCTACTGGTAAGCACTCCCCACCTAACGAACAGCCCTTCATCAAAAAGACCAATTCGCAAGCAGTAGTCCACGGCTTCTTTAACCGTACCGGCACCAATGCCGCCGCCCATCTTCCTTGCAGTCGTTGCACAATCGTCATAGCACCATTTATAGAAGTATCCGTCACTGCCGTATGCTCGTTGGCACAGGAAGAAGTAAACTCCAAATCCGCACCAACCCTGAGCATCTAGCAGCTTATCCATTTTGGGATCGTTATCGAAGAGGTTTACTGACCACCCTGCATAATCAATGCTTACCTTTGGGGGTCTAGCCATTGTTCTACCTCTTTACAATTAATAATTCTAAGATTTTTGCACCTGCCTCTTCCGGCTTGCAAAAAAGGAATGTTACACCATATTTTTCTTGCATCGTCCTCATGGCCTTTGCAAGTGATACGCCTTTTGTTGCATTCTGGCTTACTGGTACCCGTTTGCGGCCTCCATCAGCCACGCTGACCCGCTTTTTCATCTTCTTACGGGGATTTTCCCATGTATCAAGATCATCAAGCGTAGAAACTCCATCTGTATTTTCAATGAGAATATAGAGTTTGATCTGATTCCTCTGCGCAAGAATCACTTCATCACGAAAACGATCATGCTGCGGACCGCAAATATTTCCAATGGCCTCCTGAATATCTCTTTTGGTATCAACAGATACTTTGTACGAACCGAGTAAATCCATTTTCTTAACATCAATTCCACGGTTCTTCTTCCGATTCAGCACATCTTCAACATCGCCAGAAACAAGGACATAATCACCGACTGGCAACGGAACTATTTGAAGTTCCGCGCCAAGTTTCTCCATACACTCGTGTTTGAGGTCGTGTTTTTTCTTTTGCTGGCCGGTATCGACTAAAATCTTCACGCTGCATATCCTCCTAATTAAACGGCAGTCCTTCATCTTCCACACCGTCTGGGATATTCATAAAGCCGTCCCCAATCGCATCAGATGGTCCACTGCCCTGCTGTCCACCGCTGTTTCCGCTTGCAGAACTCTTGCCGTCCGCAAACTCCTGATCCTCTGCGATAACATCCGTGGTGTAGACTTTTTGTCCGTCCTTATTGGTGTAACTGCCAGTCTGGATACGTCCAGACACCAACACACGCAGGCCCTGACGGAAATACTTCTCTACAAACTCACCGGCCTTGTCGAATGCTACGATGTTAATAAAATCAGCGGCTGGCTCATTATCCTTTCCTCTGGCACGCCCTCTACGGTCCACTGCAAGAGTGTATCTCGCAACGGCCATAGAACGCTCGCCACTGGTGTAGCGAATCTCTGGATCCCGCACCAGGCGGCCCATCAAAATCACTCGATTCATGTTTTCAAATCCTACCTTTTCTAAATTTTTACATCACTCTCAAATTTCTTATTCATCTGCTACTCCTTTGCCAGATCGTAAAAGACCAGTTCTTCATTCTCCGGGAGCGGACATTCATCCTCACGCCACTGTAAGCTCTCGACTTTGCTCCAATGATCTGTGAAACCCACTCCGATAATGGAAAACAACGCTTCTGGATAACATCTTGAATCAATCAGAAGCCGATCAGAACGTTTATGAGTCCGGTTATCCAGATTCTCAAAAATGAAATCACTCAGCTTTCTTGCATCTCTCAGATCATTTACTGACGGCTTAAAGTGAACTGTATAGGTAACTCCGTCCACCTCTTTCAATACCGCCTTGTCTGCCCATCTGGAGACCTTCACGCTGGAAGAATACAGCCAGATTTTTCCAGTAAAGCCATTCGCCCGCAGGCGGTGGATCATCTCCACCACCCTTGGTGCTAACAGCATCGGCTCACCGCCGGTAATCACGATCTCTTCATAGCTCAAAAGATCCTCGAATTTGACCTGTGGAACATCGCCGATATGCTTATTACAACAGCACTGGCAGTCTCTAGGGCAATCATATGTAATAATTACTCTCGCCGTCTTTTTCATAGCCCCTCCTACTGCATCCAGGCAGGCTGCTCTTCCTCAGTCTGTACGGTTTCTGCTACTTCTTTCTCAGGTTCATAGTCAACAACATGACCCTCATTAGGATCCGGTGCTTCATCGAAATCCACGGAGTTTGCATTCTGCTGAATATCATAGGCAACATTCTCAGCCACAACATCTACATTCTCAAACTCATCATCCTTTTCTACACTGTCAACCACGATAGCATCACCGTACTGCTGAACTATCTGCCGGCAAGCCCTTGCGGTCACAGTTTTCTTCGCCATCATATCTGTGAAATCTTTATGGGTACCGGAATTTTCCTTGTATCCAAATCCCTTGCGCCAGGAAGTCTTAATCTGATTGATGTTCATTACCTCGATGTACCGGCTGCCATCATTCAGGGTAATCACGCAGTAAGCGCCCTTGATCTTGTCTGTGTCAATATTCATGAAATCCTGTTCATGCTTGTCCAGAATCTTCCGGCCATTCTCCAGATGGTACTGAAATACATCACCATCGTAGATGCACTCAGAATCAATGGTCTTCACACCATACCGGTGAGCCATAGCTTTCCAGCCGTGATAGGAGACCTGGCACTGAAGTTTGCCGCCATACGCAATTGGATAACACTGCTTTTTCTGCATATTCAGGCCCTTGGTCACCATGTCCATCAGACAGTTTGCGATACTGGCCTGAGAACAGGTTTCAAGAACGCATTTGCCATTCTTATCATTGGTCTCCTTCAGCTGCAGGTATGCGCCCATAAGAGCATTGGTTGGATTATAATCTGCTGGGAAAGAAAGGCCATACTCTTCTTTCTGTCTTAACTGTTTGGAAAGCTCATCAATGAACTTGTTATTTACGATCAGCGCCGCACCCTGCTGACTTGCGGTCGCAATTGCCTGTTTCTCTGCCATAATTACTTATCCCCTTTCTTACGGAACATATTTTTCATCATCTGGGCCACGCTGAATCTCATTTTGCCACGGGTCTGCTTGGCAATGGATGTATTCGCCATAGACTGAATCGCTGCTCCCATAGTCTTATGATTTTTCTGATAACTTCTGCTGCTTCTCTGTTTATGTTTTAATGCTGTTGCCATACCTCTAATCCTCCTCGAAAAGTTTTTTAAGAATAGATGCCAATCCTGGCTCCATTTTCTCCAATTCCTCAAGATCATCCGAGACACTTTGTTTCTGAGTTTTCTTTGCATTTGCGCAAATTCTGTCAACAAAATCAGTTGCGTTTTCCTGATCTGTGTTCTTTACAAGCATCTGATAAAACGCACGCAAAACATTTTCCAGTTCGCACGCAAGCTATCCAACTGTTCCCGCCATTTCAAGTTTATCGCCTTCAAATTTAATCATCTTATTTCCCCTCCATATTTAATCTCTTGTAATATCCCGGATAAGCCACTTCGGCTTCCAGTGCTACATCCTCTGGATGAATCCGGTATCTAGATCCAGTAACCGTAACAATCACCTTATAATCTCCGTAGTCCAGAATCTCTACGGTCGGACTGGTTGTCCGCAAATATCCATCTTTGAGAGTCGGATGTCCATAGATGCTACCACGGAAATATTTCGGAATCAGTTCTGGCGGCTGAATCTGCTGACTTACTGCATTGACCACACACCAGTTTTTGAGAATGATATCGGCTTCGATAATGCCCTGAATGCTCTTAATCTTGTCAGCAAAGGCAACTACTTCTTCCTCCGGAACATCTACCGCCGTAACAACACCTTTCGCGCTGGAATTAATCTGAACCAGATCTCCCACTTTTACCGGGCCATCTGAGCGGTATGTATACTCACGGCCGGCCGGTACATTTTCTTTCAGAAATTTGCATTTAATCAGCATCATCTCACCTCAATTCTAAAATCCTTGTCATCGGATACGGACAGGATAATCATCTGGGTATCCAATTCTGGCATATTGCCCTCTGAGACGCGCTCTCCGTTGTCGATAATCACCGGAGCCTTAACGCCAATGATGTTGGAAAGCACATTAACGATTTCCAAACCGATAACCAGCTTCTCTGCGCTTGATGTAGTGTTTTCACCATATGGGCTGCCGTTCTTCGTATAAACATCACAGACACGCTCAACACCGCCATTCTTCTGCTTGCGGAACATTTGAAAGCGGACCGTCTTGAAATGCTTGTTGATTTCGTCCGTCAGGTAGGAATCTTTCAGCGTCTGGAATTCTTCGCACTGAATCAGAATATTTTCTTCATTGGCAATCATCTGTACCTTAGCCTTAAACTGAGTTTCCAGATCTGCCACACGATCTTTCGCATCAGAAGCTTTATCGTAAGCGGCAAATTTCTTGTTCACCTCTTCCAGTTCCTGCTCCCATTTGACTTTCTGGCCCTTCAGCTGCTCACGGTAATCAGCACCAGTATTCATAGATCTCAGGCCATCCTCACAGGTCTTGATCTCCAGAACCAGTTTTTCATAAAGCTGATTCTCAGATAAATCCGGTTCCGCCGGAATCTTTTCAAGCGCTTCCATAGCCTCAGTCTTTTCCTTATTGGCAGAAATCTTCCGACTCTTAGCAGCTTCCAACTTAGTTGCAACCTCAACTTTGTTGGCTTCGTATTCCTTGATCTTGGCTGCACATTCACTGCCAGTAGCATTAATATCTGAAATACGTTTCTTCTTTGATTCTTCAAATTCTTTTCTGCCAGAATCGTACTGGGCACGGTGAACAGCTTCCGACTCATCATGACCTGCAAGCAATTCTTCCTTCTTTTCTGCCGGAAGCAGCTGTCCGCATGTCGGGCAAACAAAATCATCTGCCTTTAATTCCGGCAACGGCTCATATGCATGGAACTGAGCCCCCTTTACCTCGCTGTACTCCTCCATAAGCTTATCCCGCTGCGCTTTACTTTCTGCGATAACACGGTCCAGCCGCTCAAGTTCTAACTCGCATTCTTTCTGTGCCTGCATTGCAGTACGGAAATCATCTTCTGCCAGGTCAATGCGCTTCTGCGCTTCCCGTCGCTGTTTGTTAAGTGTCTCGATGGCCGCATTCTCAATGGTGGACTGCTTCGCTTTTAACTCCATAATATGACGCTGTTTCTCGGAATACTCGTCAACCGCCGCGGTGGTGCTTTCCATCTTCTGATTAATCTCATCCAGATTTCTTTTTATATCGTTGCGCTGCAGTTCCAGTTCAGCCACATCAACCTCAACAATGTCTCGCTGACGTTCTGCGATGGATGCCGAAATCTTGTCACGCTCCTTAGTCATATCTGTAATGGAGCGCTTGGAGGTAGCCCGGATCTCTTCCAGCGTCTTTCCGCCGCGGATCATCTCCAGAAGTTTGCCATACTTGTTATCTGTATTGGCCTTTTCCAGAATCTCTTCCTCGGAAATTCCATTCACCAGAGACATAATCAGATCCAGTTTCTCGGCCTTGGTCAGCCGGAAGAATGCGGTCGGGTCTGTAATCAACATGAAGTTTTTCTCTGATACGATATCAGCGATTCTGGCCTTGAACTCTGTCTCGGAAATTTCTACGTTGTTCCAGGAATAGATGTTTCGGTCTCCTTCATGGACCTCAGTCTCAGTGCCACGCTTCCGCACCCAGTTCTGACGCTGTGCTTTGCGGAGAACAACCTCGGTTCCGTCATTCTCCATCGTCAGTTCCACCACAACATCAATATGGTCGATGTCAATGCCTGCGGCATCGTACGGTCTCGGACGGAACTCTTTGCCCTCACTCTTCCCGGTACTGGACTTTCCGAACAGCACCCAGAAGATGCCATCTGCGATACTGGATTTTCCTGTCCAGTTCTGCGCCGAAATCTCTGTCCGGCTGCCAAATTCAATTTCAATGTTATTCAGCTTTTTAAAATTCTCGAATCTGGCTTTTTTAATTCTAATTTCCTTTGCCATCTTGCATTTCCTCCCGAACCTCTATATAATTAGAGGTGAAAATTTATTTTTCAATTGTTTGAGTACCATACATGTTTACATCATTCTCAAACTCGATTCCCTTGTGGCTCCACCCACTTGGGAATTTTTTTATAATCCCTACAGGGATAATCCCGGCTCCGCTCCATACAGCGATACCAGTAATAACAATCCCGGCAGCCCATCATCAGCACCTCGCAAGCATCAGCTTTGCTAATGAAGCGCAAAGCGTACGGCCACTTCCGAAAACTGCCATGCCAAACATAGCCGTCTTTCTTCTAATCATCACTCTCACCTTTCCCTTCCCATACATAGCCTGTCAACTCCCAGAGGAGCCGCGGACTGATGTAATAATTTGTCTTCTTATTCCGATCCAACTGCTTCATATCAGTCATCAGCTCATCCCCTTGTGTAGCCTTTCCGATAGGCAACCATCCAGAAATGATTCCGGCCTGCACCCAACCAGGATTCTTTCCAAAGATCTTTGCAGCCGTAGCAACCGGAACACTTCCCGCCGGAAAGTTCGGCATACTGCCTGCACCGATAAGGATCCGGCTCACATGCTCCGCAATTTCTTTTGATCTGGTAAGATCAACTACATTGTTATCCATAGTTCACACCCCCTTTAAACGAAGTATCTTGTTCAGTCTGCCCCGAGAACGCTTCCCGATATACTGGCCAATCAGGAACAACTCTTCCGGGCTTAACCGTCTTATTGGATGAGGCCCCAGGCAAGCGTGAATCGCTGGATAGGAAACCCCGGATCCTTCCGCTAACCGTTCCAGGGTAATGCCCTCTTTTTTAAGAAACTCAAGAAGTTCGTTTTCCATGCGCTTCACATCCTTCCTAACGTAAAGCCAACCACAGGGCCACCAGTGACAAAGCCGTAGAAAACACGGACAACTTCAAACTGAGCTTTACAGCATCGTTTAAGCATTTCTGGTGCTCCACCACAAGATTTTTAATTTTTCTCATCTTCTCACCCGTCCTTCCGCTCTTCTGCGAAATACTCAACCGGAACAATTTCTAACCCATACATCTGCGAACTGCTTAAACAATTCAAAACATTCTTCCGCATCCGTATATGTAAGAATCAAATTTTTCACATTTTGACTGCGTCCGGTCTTATGTGAATAAAGTGCTCTTGCTGATATATCACACGCATTAGCAAGTCCCCAGAGCTTGTTATCATGTTTCTTCTGTAACCTTTCCCAATGTTCCATGAACAGGCGACGATATACATAATTCGGTGGTAATGCAGGAGAAACATCTTCCTTTAAATCAATTGTGATTTTCAACTTTTACTCCTTTACAAGATCTTCGACTTTGATTCCCATTACACCAGCAATCTTTTTGAGCGTATCAACATTCGGGCTAACCTTGCCGTCTTTCCATCTGCTGATACATCCAGCGCCCAAATCAGCAGCAACTTCGATTTCCTGGAACGTAATATGCTTTTCCTTGCAAATTTCTTTTAAGTTCTCGTAAACCATTTCTCGCTCTCCTTTCATATTTTATGAGTTTGCGATAAACAACAAATTTATATTGATTTATTTTGCGATATATAGTAAAATAAAGTCACCACAACAATATTTAATAAACGCAAATCACAATAATTGCTCTTTATCGCAACTCATGTCTTTATTATACGTGATATATGGCAATTGTCAAGTGTGATTTTGCGTTAAATCGCAACTTTTTTTGAAAGGCAACCATATGAGTATAAAAGACAGAATCCAAACGTTATGCAAACAAAAGGGAATTACCAGTAAAGAGTTAGAATTACAACTGGGATTTGGAAGAGGTTATATCAGCAAAATGGATAAATCAAATCCTACTGCGTCCAATCTCAAAAAAATTGCAGACTACCTCGGTGTGACTGTAGGCTATATATTGTCAGATACAGAAAATGCACCAGAAGTAGAAAAAGCTCCGGAATTAAATGTTAGAGACGAAAGGGATATAAAGAAAGACCTCGATTCTCTCCGTGAGAAACTGGCCAACAAAGAATTTGGTCCGGCGGCATATGACGGTCAGGAAATTCCAGATGAAGACATTGACCTTTTCCTCGGTCAGGTAGATTTAATGCTGCGCCGGGTAAAAGTTAAGAACAAAGAGAAGTACAATCCGAATAAGAACAAAAAGTAGGTGATGTAGGTTTGAATGATTTTGTCAGAAAGAAAGTTCTATATTATAAAAGAAAATTTGATACCTCTGACCCATTTAAACTTGCCGATCTTCTCGGTATCGAAGTTATGACCTGCGATATCGGCTCCAGACTTGGGTGTTATATGTATATGAAACGATCTAAGTGTATATGGATAAACGAATGCTTAGAGGGCAATGAGCGGCTCTTTGTCATGGCCCATGAACTTGGGCATGCCATATTGCACCCGAAGGAGAACTGCTATTTTTTAAGAAACCAAACCTTTCTAAATACAAAAATCGAACAGGAGGCAAATGCTTTTGCCGCGGAGTTTCTGATCCCAGACGAAGCTATTCTGGAAGCTATGGAAAATGGGTATACCATTGACCAATTTGCACGTATTCTGGGATATGAAAAGGAATTGGTTGAATTAAGAATGAAACGGATTTCATAAGCGCAACACTATTGCAGAAAGGAAGTGTTCACATGCCATTATTGAAAAATCATTATACATCAGAAGATTACTGGAACCTGCCAGAGGGCGATCGTGCTGAGCTGATTGATGGAAAATTATACGACATGGCACCGCCGAGCCGAATCCATCAGCAGCTTGTCATGGAACTATCCGGAAGCGTTCGGGACTACATTAAAAGTAATCATGGAAAATGCCTGGTTTACCCTGCTCCATTTGCCGTTAACCTCGATGCGGATGACAAAGACTGGGTAGAGCCGGATATTTCCGTGATCTGCGACCCTAACAAGCTGACTGACCGCGGCTGCTCCGGAGCTCCGGACCTTATCTTTGAAATCGTGTCTCCATCCAGCCGAAGAATGGACTATAACCGGAAAAATACTCTCTATTCTGATGCTGGTGTCCGTGAATATTGGATTGTAGACCCAGCCAAAGAGCGTGTTACCGTTTATCATTATGAAGACGATGCAGCTCCGGTAATCTATCCCTTTGCGCAGGATATTCCTGTCGGAATCTATCCGGGACTGACAATCAAAATAAATGATTTACTGGAAAACTACTAAAATCTCATGAAATGAAAAACCGCCCGGTATTGGCGTACCGAACGGCTTTACATAGATTTTCTCTTACCAGATTTGCTCTGGATTGATTAATCAGCTTAGACACCTGAATTATATCATTTCTGGAGCATCCTGGCAAGGGTGTTATTTTTATACTCATTTTTAAAGGAGGATGCCCTATGGCACTGATAAAATGCCCAGAATGTGAATTGCAGGTAAGTGATAAAGCCATTTCCTGCCCTCATTGCGGATATCCGTTGGATAAATCCACGGTACGGAAAAATACCAGAAATACAAAGAAACGAATGCGCCTGCCGAACGGCTTCGGGTCCATTACGGAAGTAAAAAACAAAAATCTTCGCAACCCATTCCTGGCCCGCGTTTGTGTTGGCCGGGACGAGCTTGGCAATTTCATTCTCAAATCTCTAAAGCCAAAATCATATTTTCCCACCTACAATGACGCCTACACGGCCCTTGTGGACTATAACCGCAATCCTTATGATCTGGACGACGATATTACCGTTCAGCAGCTGTATGACCGATGGACGGAAGAATATTTTGAAAACGTTTCAGATGCCTACCAGCGCACTATTACTTCCTGCTGGGCCTACTGCTCTTCCATCTACAACATGCGTGCAAAAGATCTGCGGGCCCGCCATATTAAGGGCTGTATGGAAGAAGGATTCCGAATTGAGGACCGGGGAAAGCAAAAAGGTCAGCAGGTCTTTGCCACGGCCGGAACCAAGGCACGGATGAAATCCATGTTCAATCTCATGTTGGATTATGCTCTGGAATATGAAATCGTAGAGAAAAACTATGCCAGAACCTTTGAAATATCTGATGATATTGTAAAAGAAAAAGAAGAAGCCAAGGTTCCGCATATTATCTTCACTGAAGATGAAATGAAAGTACTGTGGGAGAATGTTGGAAAGGTCCAGTTCGTTGACTGGATCCTGATGCAATGTTATATGGGCTGGCGTCCTCAGGAACTTGCTACGCTTCGCCTGGATGAAATCAATCTGGAGCAGTGGTACATGCAAGCCGGCATGAAAACTCCGGCCGGAAAACAGCGCATAGTTCCCATCCATACCAAAGTGCGCGATCTACTTAAAAAAAATTATGACTTTGCCCTCTCAATCGGAAGTGAATACCTACTCAATGATAAAGGCCAGACCCATGCAGGTTCATGGAAACTCACCTATGACAAATACTCAAATCGCTTTGCTAAGGTCATTGCTCAGCTCCAGTTGAACCCGAAGCACCGCGCTCACGATCCGCGCATAACATTCATCACACGCTGCAAAAAAGCTGGTGTGGATGAATACGCTCTAAAAGAAATGGTCGGGCACTCAATCCAGGACATCACCGAATCCGTTTATACGGTCCGGGACGTAGAATGGTTAAGAAGTGATCTTGAAAAAATGCAATAGAAAAAAGGGGCCGAAATCGACCCCTTTTTGAATACCATTCGGTATACAAGTACGGTATACAAGTAATCTACAATTAATCGACAAGTGTACCGTTTTTACCTGTCTTTTCTGGTTAATACCCATTAAGAAAAATGGCTTAAAACCGTCATTTTTTAGAATTTGCCAGCGGTTGCTGCTTCCTCAACAGAAACAGGAAATGGCTTAAAATCAAGACTTTTCATGTTCAATTCCCCTATCTATCGACAAGTGTACGATTTATACTCATACTTTCTGGTTAAGATACATTCATTTTCGGGGTTAACAAATGTTTTCACAATCAGTCCGATTCTTGTCGATATTTTATATGTAATGTGTTTCTTCCTTATTATATAATAGAAGAAAAAGGAGTTCAAGTCCATGAACAATTTTCCGACAGAAAATTTAAAATCAATCCGAATCATCTCAGCCACGCTCTCGCAGCCCATTGCCATAGCCTGTTACACCCAAGAAGATGAAGAACTGGTGGCCGGCCTAGAATCCATCATTAAGCAAAATGGATATACTTGTGCTGATGTGGTGGCCTGGTGCAAAGATAAGGGGCTGCTATTCAGCACTTATGAAACACCTTCCGGCAGATCTGATAAATTCCAGTAAGCATTTTACTTTTTCCGGCGTCATTGCAACGGAAATTAGTAATTTAGATGTGCTAAACACAAGGACAAAAAATATTGATATAAACCTCCAAAGTACAAATGCTGTTGTCGGAACAGAAGATACAACGATTGCGAATGACAAGGAAACAGTCATTTATACTTTCAGCCTTGACCCCGGAATATATATCATGGAATTCCAAGTTAGTTGGAAAAAGAATCCTAATGGTGCGCGTTATGTCGGTGTTGCTTTAGCAAATAGCGAAAGCTGGGGTGATGGAAATATGCAAACGAGCATTGTTCAACCAGCAAGCACAGACACGACACGACAGCTCGTGGTCTACTTTACGCATCCGCGTGTAAAAACTGACTACAAGGTTACTGCGATACAAACCTCTGGAGCTAATTTGACTTGCAGACTGAGAATGGGAAAATTAAAACTCACCAATCAATAGCTTAGTTTCTACCGACAATTTTATACACATAAACATTTTCGGTAATATTACTATATGCCATAGAGCTTCCGAAATTTGACAGAATTGGAAATATTTATAACTTTCTTTTTGCTGTGTTCAAAGGTATAATTCTCAAAAAAGGAGGACATGAAATGGAAAACACGAAAGAATTTATTGGTGATTTACTTATTGACAGTGGTGAAAATTTGTTAGATGCATTTTCTAACAACGAACTCGTTAAACAAATTCCTTGTATTAAAGGCTTAATTGCTCTTGGAAAAGATGTCAGTTCTTACATTGATAGACGTGAGCAGAAAAAATTGGTTGAATTTTTAATGAACTGTAACAGCCTATCCGCTGAACAAATTTCAAACTTTTTAGGGAAACATACAGAAAATAAAGAAAAAACCGGTGAGCGAATTTTAGATTCAGTTTTAGCAATGAATCAGCCAGAAAAAGCAATTTTAGCCGGTAAATTATATGATAAAGTTGCTGCCCGAGGAACTGATTTTGATGATTATTTCCGATTAGCTCAGGCAATTCAAAACTGTTATTATGAAGACTTGAAATATCTCCTTAAGTTTAAAGACGACAAAGAATTCCCAAATTCAGGAGATGAAATCAGCAAATTAGCTGCAAATAACTTATACCACCTAGGACTTCTCCGAACATCTCACGATTTTGATGGTGGTGGTGCAAGTATACCAGAAGAAGCTTTTGAATGGGAAGGATATTTTATCAATGAATATGGCAAGCTTATCAGAGATATCTTATAAATATTATCACCGCCAGGGATTAACTCCCCGGCGGTTTTATTAACTTACTCTACCTATGAATTTTATAATACACACTCACATCATCCATGCATGGCAGCGGACAAATAACATATTCAAGAATATGCTCAAACCGAAGCCATTCTAATGCCCTCAACAGCTCCAGTTCATTAACACGATACAACGTTTTAGACATCTGTCTTAAATTCAGGCAGATTTCAGATACTGTCATTATCTCCATTATCCTTGGAATTAACTCCTTTGATTTTTCTGTAAGCAGTACCGGATTTTTTCTTTTCATAGCATGGTACCTCCTTTCCAAAATCATCATACTATATTGTCAAGATTTTTGTTTGCACAGCAACAAACGTATATAAATTTCCCGAAATTTCCCTTGACAAATTCAAATTTGCGTGGAATTTTCCGTAAATCTGTTGTATAATACGTGTGTAGGTTTCAAAAAGGAAGGAGGCATCATTCATGTATAGAGCTATTGAATTATCAAAATATATTGTATCCAAATGCATTGATGATGGATTCCCTATCAGTAATCTTCAATTGCAGAAAATTTTATACTATATTCAAAGAGATTTCTTACGAATCGGAAAACCTGCATTCCCGGATGCCATTGAAGCTTGGCAGTTCGGTCCAGTGGTTCCAAATGTTTACTATTACTACTGTGGCTTCGGCGCTATGCCCATTTCAATTCCGGAAGAAAAACCGTGGATTTCTATTGCTGATCGTCCCATTATAGATAAAATCGTAGAGAATAAAAGAATCCTTTATCCTTGGGATTTAGTAAAAGAGACTCACCAACCTAATGGTGCATGGGATCGTATATATAATAATGGAAGCGGAAACCATGAGGAGATTCCAGTTGACCTAATCCGGAAAGTTGGTTAAATGAATACATCACAAGAAGAACTTCAACGCAAAGAATTTCGGGATATTCTATTTGAGTTAGCATCTAATCAAAATCTGCTAGATGATAAAGTTACTAGGGCAAAAATGTATAAACGAATGGAAAAACTTTACCATCCCAGTACGGATGAAAAGCCATTTAGGCATTTTTACTCTGATATCTTTTCTGTTCTGACCACAATACAAAAGATCCCGGAAAAAGGAGATATTAACGTACTTGGTCAAAATTTAGCCATGATACGTGAAAAATACATTCCCGGGAAAAATGTTGATTCTAATGGAGTACCAATTGATATTAACGATAGCATTCGGAAATTGTACGATCATGTAAGTTTAGATATTGCCAGAATATTATATTCCGAAGAAGGCGACCGAAGAACATCCGGAGAAAATGTCATTATTGATGTGCAAACACAGATTCAGACTATCAAATCAGAAGTACAGGCCACAGCTGATGCGCAAAACAGTTTATCGGAAGAATTAGGCAGGCAGCAACGGGAATACATTGCCATTCTTAGTATTTTTGCAGCAATCGTACTTGCTTTCATCAGTGGAATAGTATTTTCCACATCTGTGCTGCAAAATATCAATGCAATAAGCGCATATCGTTTGGTGGCGGTTGTGCTATTGATTGGTTTAGTCCTATCGAACACGTTGTTCGGACTGTTTTATTATATGAATCACTTGGTCCATACGGAAAAAACAATTTCGATTAAACCAATAATCATAGCAAATATTGTATTGTTCTTAATGCTTATTGCTACTGTCATTGCCTGGAAATCGGGATTTATAGAAGCACGAAATGCAATGATTTTGAAGAACTAATGAACACAAAAAGCTGGCTTTTCAACCGGCTTTTTGTGTCTATGGAAATTGGAATTCACCTATTTTTCAACAACGCAATATGTACTTTTTTCGTTTCCGCTACCTGTTATTTTTATAAGCCCGGCCTTTCTCAACTCTACCAATATCCTAACTACTGACACCATGGAAAAGTTTGCTCTTGCCGCTATTTGAACCATTGTTAAATCCGGGTTTTCTTTTATTATTTTTAATATCTCCTGTCGTCTAATCTCATTCATATTTGATTCAGCATTGCTTTTCG
>ERZ837487.2340-NODE-2340-length-19710-cov-3.013533_pt1 | contig 19710 bp, 18 predicted proteins | sample MGYA00519911_ERZ837487 | MGnify/ENA primary metagenome ERZ837487 (study PRJEB31850, sample SAMEA3708818) | human gut metagenome | biome: human gut; feature: human-associated habitat; material: faeces | place: China | collected 2014 ...
CGACATCCCTCGGCAACTGCCTTGCAAGCCGGCTCGCATGAAAGCGCTTCCATTCATCATCCGAATCTATGTCTTGGAGCATGGCGTCGCAGTAATCTTGCGAACTCTCCAATTGTTTGCAGATCGTTTCGCCGATCTCCAATTGCTTGCAGAAAGACGGCGAGAAATGCTCTCGGTTGCGCTTGTTCTTCATCCAGTCCTGCAAGGGAAAACCGACCAGCAGAACAACGCAATGATCGCTTGCGCCGCGCACCCCACGTCCCACGCCTTGCTCAATCCGCTGGGCAACTCGCTGAGAGGCGATCCTGCTCCCTGAGAGATAGCGCGACATCAAGGCATCAACATCGTCGCAGCTGGACGGCAGATCGTGGACAACGAGCACGCGACAGGCATCTTCCGGAAGATCGATCCCGTTGTACCGATTGATAAAACTCACTGGCTTTGCCGAAAGACCATCCCGCAATTGCTTCACAGCAGCATCTACTTGTTCGTGACCTGACACTTCTTCCGTTTCGAACCAGGGAAACTCCAGCCCCGAGCGCGGCGCCAGCCTGACCACGCCATGCCCTAACTCCACTTCCTTCTCAATTAGCCGCTTGAATTCGGGGCTGCTCAGCACGCCGTCGGGAATTGCTAGCACCATCCTGCGGCCCACGCCGGAAACCGTTCTCAAGGAAATAATCGCCTCTTCGGTTAAACCACGCAGATCATACGCACGAACCATATCGCCATAGTCAGTAATCGTCGCGGACATGAACACCCGTCGTCTTGCGTTACGAAAACTCGGTATCATGTGAAGCAGTGGATAAAGCGCCGAGATTGTTATCCTGTCTCCGCTGACAACAACTTGGCAATACTTCAGGTTGTCCTTAATCAGTGGCCAATGGAAGAGGAGGGATCCCCCAAGTGGACTTTCTTCGTCCCTCTGCTTCGCCCATGCGTCACCGATCTTCTTCGACACGCGTTCCGAGACATCAAGCCAGTACTCATACGGTATCTCGATAATGGCATTTCCCACCCCGTCGAAAAACTCGGTATATGTTGTCGTCCTATCAATAGCATCAAAAGCACTCTTGAACTCAGAGAGGACGCTCTTGTAAAGCGTTTGACCACCCTCGTAGGGAATGGCCAGAGCGAACGATTGTTTCAGAGCGTCCAGGGAGGCATGGGCATCGTCCACGATTATGCCCCCAAGCGGCACGGGGGTCACACCGCTGTCCAACACCCCAAAAACGGATTTCCCATTGAATAGGGCTTGGTATGCTCCCACCAAAATGGTCTCTCCGTTGAAGAAATCGGCACTCAGAGATGCCCTGCCAGAATACGGCTTAGCAGGAATTCCGAGTTCCATTGCCTGCGATACCACTTGGTTTGCGAGCTGCTTGTTGTCCACTAGGTACAAAACTCCCTCGCCAGTTTCGCGCATAGTAGCCAAAGCGATCAGCAGGCCAACGAGAGTCTTTCCACCCCCGGTATTGAGCTCGATAACAACGTCATTCTTCCCGCGAGCCTCTTCGAACCATCTCCTCAAGATTTCAGCTTGAGTATCATACAAATTGTTTATTCGGCTTGATTTCGGAAGTGATTCAAAAATGTCTCGCGGATTGATTTCGCTATAATCTTCCTCAATATCAATCAGTGAACCAAAATCGACCATTTTCCTGCGCCTCCAAAAGAATCGAAAAAACGATGCCTTTAGCTCTTGGCCATTGTATCACAATTTTATTGTAATACAATAAGCTATAGTTAATTTCGACATGTAAAGACATCTTCTTACAATATAGCTGATCCCAGGAAGAACGTAGATGAGTATCTATATGTCGTTGTCTATTACGTATCAAACGCTGTGGCTGATTCCGATTCTGCTCTCCCATGCAAAGCACTTTGCAGCTAGACGCCCGACTGTTTTTGAGGATCCCTAACAGCTAGGTGTATTGGGAATGCCCGATTCATACACAAAATGGTTATATATCTTTCTATTTTCATAATTTATTGAATATTTATTTACCGATTTTGCACTTATTGACGACAAATTTGACAAATACTTCTCTTAGCGTCCATCCAAAAACAAATTAAGAAAGGCGAGATAGACGACGCCCTGTTTCGGGATCAAAAAAGAGAGCCTCAGCAGAATCAAAAATGAGTGTCACCGATTCGCCGACCTCAGGAACAACGGCACCGATCTCAGGCAGACGAGCAACAAGCGTACGACCACCTGCTATTTCAGCAAAAGCGTAAGATGTGGCGCCAGTGAACTCGGTGCGAACAAGTATGCCATGAACCATCGCTTGACCCTCCTCCAGCTTGACGTCTTGGCTGGCAAGCACAAGACTTTCGGGACGCACGCCCACAAGCGGCGCAGAACCGTCGGAAGCAATCTCGCTGGCTCGTCCTGCTTCTTCCGCAAGCGAAGTACTGCTACGCGAGACAGCCCAACGTTTATTCTCGGGCCATATTACTTCCATTGTCCCCAACAGATTCATCGGAGGATTGCCGATAAAACCAGCGACAAAAGTGTCAGCTGGCGCGTCGTAGAGGTCGCGAGGGGTTCCCACCTGCTGGATTTCTCCCCCCCTGAGTACTACTACTTTTGTCGCCAGCGTAAGCGCTTCGGTCTGATCGTGCGTGACATACAAGACAGTCGCACCCGTCTCTCGATGAAGCCGCGCCAGTTCGCCACGCATCTGAACACGTAGCTTTGCATCTAAGTTAGAGAGCGGCTCATCCATGAGAAACAGGGCCGGCTCTCGCACCAAAGCGCGCGCAATGGCCACGCGTTGCTGCTGACCTCCAGAAAGCTCTGCCGGGCGCCGCTCCAAAAGGCCGCCGATACCCAAACGTTCAGCCACACTCTCTACCCGTAAGCGCATTTCAATCCTGGGCATTTTACGCATCCTCAGAGGGAAGGCTATATTGTCGAACGCAGACATATGCGGATATAGAGCATAGTCTTGAAACACCATGGCGATATCACGTCGCGCTGGCTCCTCTTCAGTAATATCTCTTCCCTTCAGGATAACACGACCCTTGCTCGGCTCCTCCAGTCCTGCAAGTAATCGCAACAAAGTCGATTTCCCGCAGCCTGACGGCCCTACAAGCACCACGAAGTCTCCCTCATCTGCAGAAAGATCAAAGTCCCGCAAAGCAAAGCCTCCGTCAAACTTCTTGGAAAGTCCCTCTATGCGCAAGTAGGCCCCCTCATTCGACGAAGAAGCGCAGCTCTTTTTGCTTCTCTGGAGAATATCATTAAACCTCATCGCTCTTCCCTTTCCTCGCGTATCGACATCCCGCCGTCGCAAACACGCCCACAATAATAACGACTGAGGATATGGCCCATGCGACCGCGCTAACATGTTCGGCTGCGGGATACCCCGGCAACTCCCGCGAGTCCGCCAAAAACGCCGCTCCTCCATCTGACGCCAGCAGCTCCCAGACACCCTCCCATGCGGCAAAGTTCGACCACCGATTCGGAAGGAAATCGCCATACAGAACAATGCACTGACCAATAGCAGCCGTAAGAGCAAGCAATAAAAGCAGCGCCGAAGCATGAGGCAGCATAGCGGAGAGGAGACGGCAACCTCGCGGTTTCCTCCGAAGCATGAAGGCTTTATAGCCCACGAAGGCAGCCGCAGCCGCAGGAGCCAACAACATCACAGCCCTCGCGATCGGCAACACACCCACAGTACCCCCCTCTTCGCCTGTGGAGACCAACTCGTAATCTTTTCTCAGAGATGCGACCACTCTCACGGCATCACCATCGCTAACCATGCGGCTCGCCTCCACGATAACACGCTGGCTGTCGGCCAGCGCACCCTCTCTAAGCGCCACGTAATCACTGCCAGAATCCGTTACTCCGACATTGACGCGTCGTGCGCAAAGTTCCATTCCGAGAAAACCGGACCGTTCATCAACTACGAACACATAGGTCATCGCACCATCCCGATACACAGCGGACTCCGGAACGCATTGGAGGTAAGGCACGTCCTCGATAGACGCTGGCCCAGGACTCTCCGCCAAAACATCGACGACACCAACAGCGGCGATGACGCGAGAGAGAGCTCCGCAACACGCAAGGACCCCGACGAAGTACACGAGCGCAATAAGTGCTCTTTTCTGATTTGGTTTCATTTCCCGTCGTCCCCTCTCGTCGTGGCAGCGATGCCTTGAGCAAGATAATCTCCCCCCAAAAGGAACAGCAGCACAGACGGCACGGCGGCAACGACCGCAGCAGCAAACACCGTGCCTGCATTCTCGAGCGTCAACGTGGGGGCAAAGAGAGATATCGGCCAGAGCGCCTGGTCACGCAGAAACGCGATAGGCTGCTCTACCAGACCCCAATACTCAAAAAATCCAAGCATCAACGCGGCGAAAACACCCGGCGCCCCTAACGGCACGCCGATACGCAGAAAGATGCGCCACTCCCCCGCTCCGTCAAGCCGTGCCGATTCAATGATATTGTCAGGAATGGCGGCGAAGAACTGCCTCATAACGAATACGGGAAATGCGCTGAATATACCGGGAAGCACGATTGCGAAGACTGTGTTGTCGACGCCAAGCTCTCGCAGAACAAGATAGTTCGGCAGCATTACCGCCTGAAACGGCAGCATCATCAGCAGCACATAAAGAAAGAAAAGCGCATTTCTGCCTCTGAATCGGAAACGCGCGAGCGCCCAGGCAGCCGGAGCACCTACGAGCACCTGCCCAGTAAGTACGGCGACAGCATAGAATGCCGAGTTCGTCATAAGCACATGAAAGGCCGGTGAATCAAAGAGCGTCGCAACGTAAGACTGCAGAGACGGCGACAGCAAAGCTGTATCCAGCCGCGCATATTCCTCGCCGCTGACCACGCCGCCGAGGGATTCGGCCAAGGCAGCTGGCTCCGCGATCGAGCCGACGACCAGAAGCGCCAGCGGAAAGCATACGACAAAGCCGAGGAGTGCCAGCAGTACGCCAGAAGCAACGCGAACGACACGCCCTCTACCCCGCTCAATGTTTTCATGACTGTTCATTTTTGCGCCCCGCTCTTCCGCCAGACGAAAAACAGCACGCTCACCACTGCGGTAAGCAAGGCGAGCAGCACCGTACTAGCCGCCGCAAGCTTGCCGAAAGAGAGATCTGCAAACCAATTATTGAACAGATGCGGGATGAGGTACATGCTTTCGTGGGGATATGACCCCGCCACTAGATACGCCTCACGATACACCTTAAAAGCGTTAATGATAGACAGGACAGCCACTACGAAAAACGATGGAACTAGCAGCGGCAACGTCACGCGTGTGAAGCACTGCCAGCGATTGGCCCCGTCGACGCGGGCAGCCTCGTATAGTTCCTCCGGAATGCATGCAAGCGCCGCAAGCCATAGGATTACACAGTAGCCAAGGTTCTTCCAAAGGTAATCAGCAACAAGTACCCAAAATGCCGCATCTGACTCGAGCCACGGGATAGGCGAAAGCCCGAAAGTCACCAGAAGGCTGTTCGCTAGACCACTCGAATCGAAAATAACGCTTATTAGCAACGCTCCAGTGAAAGCAGGAATGGCGAGGGGGACGAGAAGCGTGGAGCGCACGAAACGCCGAAGGGGCGTCGCGCTGCGCAGGAGAAGGGCTGCGGCGAGAGAGAGGGCCAGCAATATCGGAATGCACACTAGCATGAATCGAGCAGTGTTCATTGCTGCCAAGCAAAACGCCTCGTTGTCCACGATACCTATATAATTGTCTGCACCGACAAAAGACGTATTAGCATCATTGAATACTGAGCGGCGAACCACATCTGCGGTCGGCACTACAAAAAACGCGATCAGCCCTGCTAGGCTAGGCAGCATGAACATCTTCGCTAAAACGTTCTGCGATGGACGCCTTTGATGCGCGCCGTCACGCATCCTCAAACGCATTATAACCTTCTCCTTCGTTCGCGATTTTCCGAGCAGCGAGAAGTAGCTGCCTTCAAGCCAGTCTGCGCCTCCCAATAGCGAGCGTAAGATCCGCTTTTTGCTAGAAGGTCGTCATGAGCTCCCTCTTCAGTTATAGCTCCATGTTCAAGCAGCATAATGCGGTCGCAAGCCGCAATCGTGCTAAGGCGGTGCGCAATCAAAATACAAGTCATCCCTCGCGTTGCCCTGAATATATTCTCGACAATTGCGCTCTCGGTCAGCGAATCGAGATTGCTGGTTGCTTCATCCAGGATAAGAATACGGGGATTGCGAAGCATAACTCGCGCGAGAGCGATGCGTTGACGCTGTCCGCCGGACAAGTTTCCACCGCCCTCTTCTATCATGAAGTCGAGACCCACCCCCATACGCTCAATAAACTCGGTTATTTTGCACATATCACAGACGCGCCTAAAGTCCTCATCGGTCGCCTCCATATTGCCAAAACGAATGTTGTCCCTGATTGTTCCACAGAACAGGAATGGCTCTTGAGATAAATAAGATATATTGTTTCTCAAATATTTCCTACTAATATCATTAATATATACTCCGCCAATTGCAATGCTTCCCTTTTCTGGCGAAAAAAAGCCCAGGAGCAGCTTCGCCAATGTCGTCTTCCCCGAACCGCTCTCTCCGACGAGAGCAATCTTCTCGCCTGGCGAAATGCTCAGGCTGATCCCAGAAAACACTAACTCTCGCGCACCGTATCGGAAATCAACATTATCGAATTCGATGGGCTGGAACATATCGACATCATCGTTACCATTTTCGACATCCTCTAAATCGAGATCATTAACATCATTGAGACGCTGCAACGCAATGAGAGCAGATTGAATTTCGGGCTGCAGTCCGACAACACGCTGAACGGGCTCCATAAAAAAGCCTACCAAGGCATTAAAGGTAATCAGTGCACCAAGCGTCATATTGCCACCAACGATCTCGGAAACGCCTAGCCACAAAATAGCAACTGTAGCTAAAGAGTACAGGAGTCCAACGATCGCTCCTTGGTTAGCCACAAGAAGGCTGAGACGAAAGTTCTGGTTAATAGCCGCTTCGAACAGAGATACAGCCTTCTCAAAAGCAGCGCTCTCCTGACCAAACGTTTTTACGGTTTCGATCCCATCGATGCTTTCTTTCAGACAAGACTGAAGCTGCGCATTGTCCTCCATTAACTTACGGTTGCCATCCTCTAAACGTCTAGCACATAAGAACATTACCGCAAAGTAGAGACAAAAAAGGATTAGAGCGACCATTGCCAAATGCCACGATATCGCAAATAGCACGACAACTCCCACAATTATAAGCACGCAATCAATGATCGCAGACAGCGCAACTGACGATACAGCATCCCTTATTTTGGCCGCATCGCCAAAACGCGATAGTATCTCTCCAGTTTTGCGAGTGCCAAAAAAGCTCAGAGGCAGGAAGACAAGACGCTGGTAGAAGCCCATCATCACATTTGTATCAAGCTTCTTGGCAAAACTAGCGACGCAATACGATCGAGCACTTGTCAGAATTGCTTGAATGACATAAATCAATACTACAATAGTACAAATCTCAGTCAGCGAAGAAATCAAGATCGCAGTGTCGACAGACGTCAAACGCATGACAACGTCGTCGATAATAAGCTGAAAAATGAAGGCACTAGCAATTCCCGCCCCTGTAAGAAGAAGCGACATAACGAGAGCTGCGACTATCACGGCCTTATTGCCTTTAATCAACCTCATGAGCAGTGCCAAAGGTTTGATAGTCTCAAAACCGTCGCACAACTCCCCCTTCTTCTTCAGGCAAACAAGGACGCCCGTCCATTGGGAATAAAAGAGGGCTTTGTCCATGCTTCTTTTTCCAACAGCTGGATCAGCAAGGAGTATGCGGTTTTGACCAATGTTCAAGACGACGACGTAATGCTGCATTCCTTCTGGCGTGATGGTATGTGCGATTGCGGGAAAAATCACTTCGCCCGCGGAGCAAGCTTCCTCTAGCTGATCCGAATCGCCGGCTAGAGGCACCGCTTCAAATCCAAGCACTTCAGCAGCCTGCACCAGACCAAGCATGTTTGTCCCTTGCATGTCCGTACCAGCAAGTTGACGCGCTTTCGCAAGCGACAAATGTAAACCGTAGTATTCGCACACAGCGCACAAACAAGCCGGGCCGCAATCTTTTTCGTCTCTCTGTCTAACACGCAAACTGCGCTTTACAGCTAACCTATCGCGAAGCAGCTGGGGGAAATTCATGCCGACACCTCTCTATTGCTTCGTATAGAGCCCAACACGCTCAATCACATAGCTAACTGCATCATCCAAATTCATTGTCCCGTTATAGTAATCGTTAAACGCATCAGCCACAGCCGTCGTTATTACTCTATCGAATGCAACCCCACAATGAACTTCCTCGATAAGCTTCCAGGCACCTTCAATATCCTCGGCACTCAATGCGTCAATAGCGTGCTCTTCCAGCTCCCCATTGTCCCCCATGAAGCCGATCGCATAGCCCCCATTGTCTTCCAGCAATTCCTTATACGCGCTTTTGTTCACAGGAATCCCCATCCCTTGGATGCTTTTCTGCGATTCCGAGGACAGGGTATATGCAACAAACTCCTCTGCTTCTTCATTGTGCTGAGCATTCGTGGGGATCCCGAGAATGGTGTTGGGAACAAAAACTGCTTCTTTTTCCTTGAGAAGCTTATATGAGCACGGATAATCAGTCTCATTAGTAGTTAGCGCCAACGTACCGAAACTTGTCCACGTGTCAATTGATGCTATCTGCAGTTTGCACCCTTCGGAAGTAAAAAGGTCGCCAGTCGAAAATGTGCTATTCGGCTGCACAAAGCACATGGGAGAAGAGCTAAGATATCCCCCCTCTTCTTCAAGATACTCAGCAGGCAGCCAAGATTCGGCTGCATGAAGTAGGGCGGCCTCGCTCAGGAAAAGCTTTTGAAGCATGTCCTCGTCGACGGTTCCCTCTGTAAAAAGCCATGGGTAAAATGCGCTGTACACCTCAAAAAGCGAACAGCCACTTGCCAGGGCATCAAACTCGTCTTCTTCCATAGAGGCCACTAGTTCCGACACTGAATCAAATTCATTTATCCAGCCACTATCTCCTGCAACTGCGGGCAATGAAAACTGCGTCGTGCACGCATATCGGCCGTCGCCGATAGACGAAAAAACAATGTTCTCGAAATACTCATCATCACTCATTAATCTTTCTTTAATGGAAGACAAATCGCTGAGAAGCCCTTGATCTACCATTCTGTCAATTGGCAATCCGTCGAGGACAAGCACATCTGGCACATCCCCTGCAGCCATCATCGCATTCAGCGATCGAATGGCATCATCAGCAGAAATATCAGATCCCTCCGGGATGCCCACAACCATGTTTACGGGTTTTTCGGGATGCTGTTCTTCGTATCGCGATATCACTTGCTTCAGCGAGGGATTTTCGTCGAGCGTATATACGAGCAGTCCATCCTCCCGCTTATCGTCGGTCACCGCACAACCGCAAGATATGAGAGCAACGCACGCAAGCACTACTATCGCAATACCCACACGAACTTTAAATGACATACCTTCTTCCTTTCAAGCGAGTTTCCTTCTCTTAATTATTACCGAGTTTATTATATTATGATTAAAAAGTGAAGACGTCCCAAGCGAGAAATTATTGTATTAATATCATTTTACCGATCGGTAGCGAAGCGAGAAAATACAGTGAGAAAGGAGAGGACCGATGATCCACCTCGAAAAAGAGCACGCACGCTCCATTAACGGAGGCAAGTACATTAGCTATGACATGTGGGTTGCCACCTACATGGGCCAGTCGTTCAAATGGCAGAACCCGACGGGTACTTTCTACTATATCGGCAAGTATCCAAACAAGAACGCCCAGTTTCCTTACCTGTACCGCAGCCCTAACGTCTGGGTTCCCGGGAATTAAGCATCACGAAGCTTTTCAATAAAGCTACCAGGGCCGGGGGCGCGGGTCAGCGCATCCCCGGCCCAAAGCGCAACTCAATCCGCCCTTCAGCACACTGTCCATAATCGTCATTGCGCACGGTTCACCCATCAGCCTCCATGGCGATTGCTTCCATTGGCGCTTCTGTCTCCAAATAAGCGTTCACAAATGCTGGATATACGCACTTGCCCCTAGAAAAGATCTACGAGATCGACGTTCAGACCAGCTGCAATTTTACAGAGAGTTTTCACGCTCGGGTTGCCTCGACCCAGTTCGATATCAGCCAAGAGGCTCCTGTTCATCCCCACCATGCTTGCAAATGTTCGCTGGGAAAGACATTCAGCATCCCGCAACTCACGAATACGCTGACCAATGGCGATATTTTCCGCTTCGCCAATTTGGTAATCATCTCTATTTGGTGCCCCTTTTTCCATGGGCTAAGGGTATGGTATAGAGCGAACCTAATGGCATGATATATCATGCCATTAGGTTCGCAGATGCATCGGCGAAAGAGCATGGGCAACGCCGCATGGAGCTAGATTCCAGATCTTCCTTCCACCTTCCCAAATTGCCACTAGACAAAATGATGGATCACCTCTATTATGATTTATTGTTATGCAATAAACTGTCGATAGGAGTGGACATGCTTTTCTATTCGAGCTGCGAAGGCGCATCTGCCTGCCTGAAGATAGGATCCTCAAGCTTCTGTTTCAACCAGGGCGTCTTCATCAGCGAAAGCTAAATAGATGGATGCGCGGCTCGCAGGTATCAAAAGAGATCGATCGAGGCTGACGGCCATCTCCCGCAAGCTTGGCATCGTCTTCTTGATTTGTTTCATTGTCTATTGTCTAGCAATCGCAGCAATATCGTTCTTTATCCTCCTTCCACCTGAAGGGTTTTTCCGGATAGGCAACGGAACTATATCGATATTTTTCTTGTTCGTGCTTAGCAACGCTGCCTCAGCATTCGCCCTGTTTCTCATTTCCCGCATTTTTGCCGAAATGGGCTGTGGAGAATCGCCATTTAACAAGACACGTGTTCGACAACTGCAGGCTCTGGGCCTCCTGTTCATATTTGCTGCCATCTCCAATAGCCTCATCGTCCCCGGTGCAGAGGTTGGGGTCCAGAGCGGAGACTTCACTGTGTCGTTTTATAGCGGCCAACCCGCTGGCGGCTCTCCAGACTTAGACATCAATAGCTGGCTCATCGCTATCGTATGCTTTATGCTGTCTATGATCTTTAAGTACGGTGCGCTTCTCCAGCAAGAAGCCGATGACTTGATGTAGCATTCGCGTTATGAAATATGCTATCCAACTCAGCAAGCTCATGAAAGAACGCGGCGTGCGAGGAACAGACCTGGTGGAACTCACCGGGCACACCCCCGCAAATATCTCTCGTCTACGTCAGGGAAAAATTCGCTCAGTGCGCTTTACCACTCTTTTTGCTATCTGCGAGAAACTGGATGTTGCGCCAGGAGACATCATTATTCGCATCACCGATGAAGAAGCTTTGCATTTAGAAAAGGGCGTATTCCTTATCGATCTCGACAATGACGAGGAATAGCCTCCGTTCCCCCCTCCTTAATATCGTTGCACAATTCACCCACGACGAAAGCGAGCAGCCATGAGATTCGGCCCTTCTGTCGTCATGTTCGCTCTTTGCGGACTCCCTCTTGTAGGCAACCTGAACAACGGCTTCGTCATCGGCCTCACGCCACAAGGAGCTAATCTTTGCGAGCGCCTTGCATTCGAGGATGTGCCGGAAGACGACGTGCGAAACGTTGACGAATCCCTTTTCGGCTGCCTGCAGGCTGGTGGTTTTTTCGATCAATGCCCTACAACTCCTCAACCGATGTCGGCCTATCTTCACGTAACGCAGCGCTGCAACCTGAAATGTGCCGGCTGTTATTCAATGGACGACACACGCAACCTGCTACCCGACGCATCCACTAGCGATTTGTTGTGCGCTATCGAGAAATTGGCTCATTTGAACATATCGTTATTGTTGATTTCTGGCGGCGAGCCCTTTTTGCGCAGCGATTTGGCAATACTTGTACGGCATGCAAAAAAATGTGGCATTCACAGCGTTACTGTCATCACCAATGGCACGTGCGTGAATGACGGAATTTTGAGCGAACTCGCACCTTACGCGGACAGCATTTCTGTCTCGTTTGATGGCTATAGCGCCGACTCTCCCGCCTTTATTCGGGGAGACCAACGATTCAACCAACTCGTAGACGCAGTGAGGAGAATCCAAGCTGTCGGACTTTCTGCGCATATCGTCCCCACAGTACACCGCAAGTCAGTCGGTGATCTTGCCAAATATGCAAAGTTAGCTCAAAGACTTGGAGCCACCATGAATTACAGCTTGCTCTCTTGCGAATGCAGCGCCAATGAGCCCTTGGCCGATCTCTTGCCTGACGAGACTACTCTTTCGTCACTTGCCGATGAATTGTTCGAAATGGGCGACGCGCCCGTTCTTTCAGGTGCGCCAATCGGGTTAAATCTATCCGCTCAAATAAACTGCGGAGCCGGCGTGAAAGAAATTAGCATAGCCGCCGACGGACGTGTGTACCCATGTCATATGCTAATGCGCTCTGATTACGTCATGGGCAACATCTTCCTCGAATCACTTGCGGATATTTTGAATAGTCCGGTAGCCCAAAAACTGGCCGCTCTCAATGTCACCGACTTCGAAGGCTGCACCGATTGTCGCCATCAGCTCCTCTGCGGAGGAGGCTGTCGCGCACGATCGGTCTACACTAAGGGCAATTTGAAGAGTCGTGACCCTTATTGTGCGCTTATATCGCGCTACTACGACCAACTGGGAGCAACCCTCTCCTCTCAAATTAACTAATCTGCAGAGCATCCTGAGAAAAACACCGCCAACAGAGGGTGGGCTATCGCGCATCCTCTACGAATTCAAGGATATCGCCAGGCTGACATTCCAACTCTCGGCAAATGTCACTGAGAGTTCCAAAGCGAACAGCACGTGCCTTGCCTGTACGCAAGCGACTCAGATTCGCCTCGGTGATGCCAATGGAAGCAGCAAGTTCACGTGAGGTCACACCACGCACTTTCAACACCGCACTCAGATTTACCTTAATAGCCACGACCACCTCATCGTCATTGTCGCTCAAATGCTCTTCTCGCATTTGCAATGTGGTCTGATATACTAGTCCACTTTTGAGGTGATCATATCACAACCAAGATGCCAGCGGTCGAAATAGCCCAACCCGAACAGCGATGACACACACTCCACGACATCAAACACCCGCAACATTAGCAGACAGACTTTCACGCACTCAGCCTTGAAGCATTCTTTTTAGCCCTTGAATACAATCCGTTGTGCTGTATCATATATTGATAATCACCTATTATCGGGAGTAGATATGGTTTCACACGCCATAATTGATCGAGAGCAAGAGTCAGACTGCGTTGAACGCTATCTCAGAACTCAAAACAACCCGCACGTGATTTTGATCAGTGCTAAAACAGGTGTCGGCAAAACGGCATTTGCACAAAAGGTGATGAAAGCATATGAAAAGGAATTCCATGTAGTTAAAGCTCAAACGAATCAAACAAACGACGCAAAATTGAATGACGAGGGTTTATTTTTGAGTCGCATTTTCTACGCATGTTGCGAAGCATTCAAGGATTCAAAAAGGTATAAGTACAAATCATTTGTCATGAAATTATCGGATAAGGGAAATATTCTAAGAAATATCTCGATGGCTCTAGATGCCACCGAGAAAGATGGCGTCAAAAAATCATTATTTAGGTTTGTCCTGTTGCCTTTACGCAAGTTAACCAAGTCCGGCGATTTCGATTACTCCAAGAAAGCCCAACAGCGAGATCTCGAGTCAAAAAAAATTATGTACGATTATATATCTTATGTGCTTGATCATAATAAGATTCTTCTCTACGTTGACGGATTGCATAATATAGATCAGTATTCATTGAGCTGTATGACTCAATGGATCGGTTCGGACAGGAACAGCGATTGCATGTTTTTGCTCGAACACACTTTGTCCGCGAACGATGACGACGGTTTCGAGAGGATGAAGTCTTTATTTGACGAGTACTGCTCAGGCGTGTGCCCTGTTCTTCTTGCTGCCATGGATTACGAGCACGCCCTATGCGTCGCCGGCCTAGATTCTTCTCTCTCTCCAAAACATTCTAACGATTCTGCAGAGTTCTATCTCCAGCATGCAGGAGGCAACCTTTGGAAGCTCAAGGACTATTTTAGGAAAGAATCAAACGCCTCTTATTCGAGAAACACCAAACGAATTAGCGAGGATCCCTCATGCGATCTCATTTGCGCTTTGACAGCAGACGAGCGGCTAATACTTGCCATCGTCTTTCTCCACGATGGAGCCATCTCGGAAAGAAGGCTAGGCGACATAATCAAAACTGAAGTTGATTCTCCAAGAGTCGCAAAATGTCTTGCAAACATGAGCGGAGCAAACAATCAGATGATCGAGCGGCATGATGGTGTCATCACAATTAGTCATGCAAGCATTCTGGATTCGTTGAAGTCTGTTTTTGGTAGCAGCAAAGCTACCATATTAAGCGGCTTCCAGATGACTGAGACGTATTATAAGAGCCTGCTAGCATGCTCCTCGAATTCTGTGCATGACAGAGAGGCGGCAGCGCTAATGCTTATTTCTCTCTACGACCAATTCGACAAATCTAAGCTCCTCTCCATGCTTCCCTACTTAGAGGATCTCGTCATTTGCGGAATAGATACAACCAAATTGCTCGGTTATCTTGAAAGCATAGTTGATTCGGTCCGATCGTCGAAATCGCATTTCACTGACACTTATTATTCCGTCATTGAACTATGCTATCGCACCGAATCTTACGAAGATGCTCTTAACTATCTAGACGAAATAGAAGAATCTTGCTCGACAAATCCAAAATGCTCTTTCCTGCGATGCCAATTGCTTATCGCCAACGAAAACTACGAAGAAGCTCTTGCCTATATTGGCGAGGCCCTGAAACTCTACGGCGGGATGGCCATCGGAGTGTATCTCGAACTGTTTCAGATAATCGCGATGCACATGATCGCGCGCTCCGCCGACACATCAAAGTTGTATGCCGCAATTAACAATAAGGTTAGCCAGATGGCTCATCCGACCACAGTCAAGGCTTTCCTTCTTCGACTCTCAGAGGTTTCCAGAAGCCGCCTGATCGCACTAGATGACGTAAAACGAAGCGTTAATCTGTTTCTAGAGGAAGGCCTCGACGAGCAGGCGGGCAAATCTGAACTGTCCCTAGGATTTCTGTACGCAATACAGGGTCGTTTCGACGAAGCCCAAGATTGTTACGACAGAGCCGAACTTAGGCTTGGAAGGCATCCCGAACTAGTGCATATGTTTAGAGTCAATTCAGCCGCAATCAGTTTACTGAAAGGCATTCACAGCAACGACGTATGGCGACAGCTTGAAGAAGCAGAGAGAGCGGCTTTAACTCAAACGAGTAAAATTGCGATTCAAACCAACAAACTGGCTTTTTGCCTGGAGAAACACGACATCGAACGAGGGCAACGCGTGGCCAGATCGCTGGGTGGTCTTGTTGGCTCAAGTGTCGATGCTCAATTTCTAGCCATCGCGCACTATAATTTGTATCTCTACTTCACCGAAGCTGGTCAAAGGGACATTGCCGAGCTGCATCTTGAAAGAGCCTCTAGATTGAGGCATGAATGCAATACCGTCGATTGCCGTCTTAGTGGTACAATGCCAACTGACGGCACCAAATGTCTTCTCGAACATCCTTGGCACGTCTGTTTCTTAAGTTGCATCAATATTGACCTGATCGAAGATGAGGCTAGTCTCTACAAGCCGATTGACGCGAGCGCTTCCACCATTTCGTCGTAATTCATCCCCCTAGCTTCGAAAGCCTTCGCCATAAAACAGGCCGGATGCAGGCTGCAGTCTGGCGTTAGCTCGATTAAGTGGAATCTCCCTTCGTACATACGACCGTCGATTCTCATATAGTCAACTTTTCCGAGATCTGAAAACAACCTCTTCGCTTCTCGCAAAACACTCTCGTCGATTTGATTTGTCACAATTCGGCGGTCGCATTTTGCCTTACCTCCCTTTTTTGATTCCAGACCCCAAATTTGATGATGAAAGTCGGTCTCTCCGTCAACGATTAACTCGACCGCTTCGCACAGAAAGATATCATTGCTATGACCAGCCAAACATATTGATACCTCACTTCCGTCAACATACTCTTCAACAAGAACGGGATGAAAGTCTTCGATAATTCTTCTTGTTTTGACAATTGCGTCTTCTAGAGAATCCGCGATGCTGTCGTCCGAAATGCCGATTGAACTGCCTTCCATGCTAGGTTTCACAATTACCGGGTATTTGTCGAGCAACGAAAGCTCATTCAGGTTGGAAAGACTGTCTATTAGCCGTCCTCTGGGTATTTCGATATTGTAATCAGAGCAGAGAAGCTTTGTCAGATATTTATCTTGGCAAACTGCTTGCACATATGAATCTGCTCCGACGTAAGATATTCCATACGATTCGCAAATCGATGGTAATAGGGATTTTCTATTTCTAGACCGTCTTCCCGACCAAATAGCCGTGAAGACAACGTCGTTCCTGTGGCTCCGAATATTGTCTATAAAAGCCTTAGGAGACTCGTAAACAGCAACCCTGTCGCTGATGCGATGCAGCGCACCCTGCAGCGCATTGAAGTAGACCTGCGAGGTGAATTCCAAGTCATCAGACCTAATGCTCACATCATCTCTGCTCCATGCACGATCGCACACAACCACTAATCCTCTGTTCAGCACTCATTCCTCCCGATAATAGGTGATTATCGGTGCACCAGTCCGCGACTCCTCTTTCCGAGAAGCGCCCAGAGCAAATACCTCTACCCTGCTCATCGACCGGCAGAGTTTCTGGCCGGAAGGGTATTCTCAACGGAAAGGACAGCTATGGAAGTCACACAAAACGACATCGAGGAGTACCTGCGCCACTGCGAGAGGGAGAGCCGGCTGAGCCCGCACACGGTCCGCGCCTACCGCATCGACCTGGGGCAGCTCCTCGAGTGGCTCAGACGAAAGGGCGATGCCGAGCTCGACGAGGCGGCGATCAAGGGCTACCTCGCGCACCTCAACGCCAGGTACGCGGCCAGCTCGGCCAAGAGGAAGATCGCCTCCGCGCGCGCCTTCGCCGCGTACCTGAGCCACGAGAGGAAGACCGCGAGCCCCTTCGCCGGCGCGAGGATAGGCATCCGGGAGCCCCAGCGCCTGCCGAGGACGATCGCGCTCGGAGATCTAGCCAGGATACTCGAGCCGGGCACGGAGCCCCAAGTCGGGAAATCGGCCCTCTCCCGCTTCCTGGGGCTGAGGGACCAGGCCATACTGGAGATCCTGATAGCCACGGGCGTGAGGGTCTCCGAGCTGTGCCTGCTGGACGTCGAGGACTGCGACATGAGGGGCAGGCAGGCCAGGATCAGCGGCAAGGGGTCCAAGGAGCGCGTCGTGCAGCTGGAGAGCGAGGACACGCTGCGGGCGCTGGGGGCGTACCTGGGGGCGAGGGAGGAGTGGGCCGCGCGGCGCCCGGGCGCGCTTCCGGAGGGCGCGAGGGGCGCCGTCTTCCTCAACCGCTTCGGGGAGAGGATGTCCGAGCAGGCGGTGCGGGCCGTCGTCTCCCGCCGCGCGCGCCGGGCCGGCGTGGCGGCCCACGTCACGCCGCATATGTTCCGGCACACCTTCGCGACGATGCTCCTCGAGGACGACGTCAACCTGAGGTACATACAGAGCCTCCTCGGCCACTCCTCCGTGAAGACGACGGAGCGCTACACGCACGTCGCGCACGCGAAGCAGCGGGAGGTGCTGAGGAGGCACAATCCCAGAGACGCCGTGCGCGCGGCCAAGATCTAGAGATCATTTGCGAGCATGCGCCAATACGCGAAAACCGGGGTGGGACGAACGAGCGCCCCGTCCCGGTTCTAAATCAATCTGCGCTATCGATACCCTTCGCGGCCCATCGGACGCCTTCTGGGCAACCTATGCCTCATAGATGAAGCATTTTCCCCGATCACAACCGCAGTGGTGCGTTCCTGCACCCATTACACACCTAGGAGGAACCGCACGGATGCACTCAGCTCGCGCTTGCACCAGCTGCGGTCGCAGCAGGCGCCCTTGCGGGTTCTAACGGCTCGAACGAGCCCGTTCTCGCGCACTTCCCTTGACACAGTCGAGGGGCTCTTGTCGATCAGGAGCGCTATGGCGCAGCACGAATCGCCCGGTCAAGCCCTCCTCGATTTCTTCCTTCCCCCCCAACCGTTTCAAAACGCACAATATTGATATTTTTATTATTTTTTGATAATCTCAAGATATAGCTCCACTGCAGGAGAGCGTGAGTGTCAATTGTGCAGCAAAACCGAAGGAGTTGGTTTTATCTACTAGGCAGAACAAAGGAGGCTAATGTGAAAAAGACAACAAGAGGCATAGCCAGGGCGTTCGCAATCGCGCTCGCTCTTGCGCTCGTTGTGCCAACAGCCGCTTTCGCGACGACCTATCCTGGCGCGCAAACGAGTCTCAATCTTACTGCAGCGAATGGCGGGATCAAGGCCTACCAAATGAACAACTATGTCGAACCGGCCGCCCGTAGGCTCACTGGGGGTATTGTTGTTAAATGCTCAACAGGCTCGATGCCTGCAAATCAGGTAAGGTCAAAGGTTTACCTGTACAACAGCAGTTCTCTATCCATTAGCGAGTCGGCCTTAAAATATAATCAGGCAGTTTCGCAGAATCAGTTCTCGTACAACACCACAGTTTACAGCGTAGCTGCAGGGTCGAAAGTGACCGCTCGCGCCCATGGTTACGTGTCGGTCAAAGATGATGGTGGTGGCTGGACTACAAGATATCCCGCTGACTCTCCCATGAAAAGCTCACTGTAAGGAGTATAAAATGTCCAAAACAGCTAGCTTCAAACTAACAGCAGCAATATTTACAGCATGCACGTTAGTTCTTGTATTAGTCGGCACTACATTTCATACAGCCGATGCAGACGCCGTCCGCCCGGATCCGCGCCTCGGGTACACGCCGCCGGCCGAAGAGCAAACCGCACCTGCCCCAGAAATTGAAGTAAACGAAAAGGGTCAAACTTTTGGAATTCGAGGTGATTTGCTAGGTTCGGAAGATCCAGACTTGATACTCGTGGCAGCGACAAACGGCAAAACAGGATATGTCCTTAAGACCGAGCTCGATGAAGCCACTCGTGCGAATCTGTCTCCCGAGGAAGCTTTTGCGCTTCAAGAAACATATGAAGCGTTTGCCGCCGACATGCTTCGCGTTTCGCTCAGCGAAGAAGTAACTGGCGGCGAATTGAGCCTCGCAGGAGCCACGGAGATAATCCAAAAACTGCAGATGGGGGATACTCCAGAAATTGATTATGAGTCTATCGCAGAGGAAGCAGTAGACGATTACGTAGCAACTGCTCGTTCCGGCATCGATCGATCTACACTTCCGTCGGGAGACACGATCGAAGAAAAGTATGCCGAAATTGTTGCACAGACAACGGTGTTTATCCCTGTGTACGAATCAGATGGAGATACAGTGATTGGTGAGTACCCCGTTACGCAACTCTAGCACTCAACGATTCGCACTTTTGCCTTACGATGCACGGAGAATATCTCAATAGGCAAGCAGTGGACGATAGCAGGGGCGCGACTTTATTAAGTTGCGCCCCTGTGTTCCTGCTATGCCGTTCCAGCCATTTCGCTGTTCAGGCGTGGCAGCCCACGTCACACCGCAGATGTTCCGGCACACCTTCGCGACGATGCTCCTCGAGGACGACGTCAACCTGAGGT
>ERZ837487.2371-NODE-2371-length-19469-cov-2.272123_pt1 | contig 19469 bp, 12 predicted proteins | sample MGYA00519911_ERZ837487 | MGnify/ENA primary metagenome ERZ837487 (study PRJEB31850, sample SAMEA3708818) | human gut metagenome | biome: human gut; feature: human-associated habitat; material: faeces | place: China | collected 2014 ...
AGAATTTGTCTTTCTGGTCGGCGCGTCCGGCTCGGGTAAAACCACGATCATCAAGCTGCTGACCGGTGAGGTTCGGCCGAGCGAAGGCCGCGTTATCGTCAACAACTACGATATCGGCAGAATGAAAAAGCGGCAGATTCCGTATCTGCGCCGTACATTGGGCGTTGTCTATCAGGATTTCCGCCTGATCAACACCAAAACCGTTTACGAGAACGTCGCATTTGCCATGCGCGCCATCGGTGCCAAGGGCAAGGCCATCAAGCAGCGCGTGCCGTATGTGCTCGATCTGGTCGGCCTGGCCGACAAGGCGCACGAAAAGCCGATGAATCTTTCCGGCGGTGAGCAGCAGCGTGTCGCAATCGCGCGTGCGCTGGTCAACAACCCGCGCCTCATCATCGCGGACGAGCCGACCGGCAACCTTGATCCTGCGCGTTCGCTGGAGCTGATGACCCTGTTTGAAAAGATCAACGAGCTTGGCACGACTGTGCTGATCGTAACGCACGAAAAGGGTCTGGTAGACGAATTTGAAAAGCGCGTTGTTGTGATCGACAACGGTGAAGTCATCAGTGATCAGACAGGTGGGTATTATCAGATATGAGATCAATCGCTTACTATTGGAAGGAAGGCCTGCGCAACATTTTCAAGCACGGCTTCATGTCCGTGGCGGCCGTGGTGATCATGGTCGTAAGCCTGCTGCTGACGGGCACGGTTACGCTGGTGGCCTACAACATTACGAATAACATTACGAGACTGCAGCAGTCCAACCAGATTGTAGTCTGGATTGACGATTCGCTCACCACGCGTGAGGCGAAAACGCTGCAGACGCAGTTCGAGAAGATCGACAACATTGCGTCGATCACATTCGAGGACCGCGATGTCGCGCTTGAGCAGTACCGCAAGGAACTGGGCGACGACGCAGACATCCTCGAGGATTACAACGCGGACAACAATCCGCTGCGCAACAGCTATGTGTTTACCCTGAATGATTCTACGCAGGCGGACGCAACGATCAAAGAAATCGAAGCGGCTCAGATTCCAAGATCATTAAAAGATGTTGATATCGCAGTTGTGAATGGAAACTATGCTTTAGAAGCAGGATTAAAAGTCAACAAAGATGCATTAGCAACAGAAGATGCTGATGCTATCGGAGCTAAAACATATGGAAATATTGTAGCAGTGAAAAAGGGAAATGAAAAAACAGATGCAACAAAAGCACTGATCAAAGCTCTAAAGAGTGATACAGTGAAAAAATATATCAATGACAAATATGATGGAGCTGTTGTACCTCTGTTCTAAGAGTAGAAAATCGCTATAAACCATAAATAATTTATGGAAGTAACAAGAAATTATTGAAAAAATCAACTGAAATTGTTATGATTAAGCTATTGTCTGTCAGGAAAACTGATAGGCGATAGCTTATCTGATTTTACAGGATAAGAAGAAAGTCCGATGAAGTGATCAAAGGACAATGAAAAATAAGAAAGGATAAAGTCATGATTGAATTAAAAAATATAGATGTTACCTTCCAAAATGGCAGTCATGAATTCAAAGCAGTTGATAATGTAAGCTTAAAGATCAACAAAGGAGAGATTTTTGGAATCGTAGGACCAAGTGGTGCTGGAAAGAGTACTCTGGTACGTGTGATCAATTTGTTACAGAGACCAACGAATGGAGAAGTGATCATTGAAGGATCAGATATTACGAAGTTTAACCGAAAGCAATTAAGAAAAACAAGATTGAATATTGGAATGATCTTCCAGCATTTTAATCTGATCAGCGGATCAACGATCGCTGAAAATGTTGCATTTTCATTGTATGCCAATAACTATCCAAAGGATAAGATCAAAGACAGAGTGAAAGAACTCTTAGAGATCGTACATCTTCCAGAAAAAGCAGATGCATATCCAGCAAACTTAAGTGGAGGACAGAAACAAAGAGTTGCGATTGCAAGAGCATTGGCGAACAATCCAGATATCTTGTTATGCGATGAAGCAACCTCCGCATTGGATATTGAGAATACAGAAGAAATCGTGGAATTATTACGAGAGATCAATGAAAAAACACATATCACGATCGTATTTATCACACATGAGATGGATGTAGCAAAGAAATTATTTGATCGTATTGCATTTATGGAAGATGGAAAGCTGAAAGAAGTTACAGATATCTATTCTGCCTTTGCAAATCCTAAGTCAGATATTGCAAAGAGTCTGGTACAACGCGTATTAAATGTAGAGGTTCCAGAGGGATTAAAAGCAAAAACAAATGAAGAGATCCTTCGTTTAAGTTATACAGGAGATGATTCTTATGATCCTGTGATCAGTGTTGCTTCTAAGAACTACGATATTACAATGGATATCATCAATGGGAAAGTCGATTACATCAGGAATAAACCATTTGGTATGTTGATCGTAATCCTTAGAGGAGAAGATGCAGAACGTAAGAAAGCATTAGAATACATTAGTAAGAATGTATATAAATTAGAGAGGTTAGGAGGAAGATAATATGAATGAAACATTAGAGATCATCCAGTCAGAATTTGCCCAGGCATCTTTTGAGACCTTTGAGATGGTATTGATCTCCATGATCGCAGCAGCAATCCTTGGAACGATCTTAGGACTAGTATTACATCTGGCATCGAATCCGATTTTTTATAAAAACAGGGTAGTTAATGGCATTACAGGAACGATCATCAATGTGATCAGGTCTTTGCCATTTATCATTTTGATCATTGTATTACAGCCGTTGGCAAGACTGGTTGTAGGAACAAGTATCGGACCGATCGCAGCATCTGTATCTTTGGCAATCGCAGCAATCGCATTCTATGCAAGACTTGTGGAAGGTGCATTTAGTGAGGTTGATAAGGGTGTGATCGAAGCAGCGGTTGCAACAGGAGCAAGTATGACTCTTATTATTCGTAAGGTTTTATTTGTAGAAGCAACACCAGCACTGGTTCGTGCTTTAACTGTAACTTTTGTTAGCGTGATCGGATATTCTGCAATGGCTGGAGCTGTTGGAGGCGGCGGGATCGGTAATCTTGCGATCATGTATGGATATAACCGTTATCAGACAGGAGTATTATTAGTAACAGTTGTTGCACTTGTCATCATCGTTCAGGTTGGACAATGGATCGGAGATAAGATCGCACTGAAGCTTACAAGAAAATAAGATCAGCCAAAATATAGAACAAAAATAAGAATTTTTCATATCAAAATAAATATTTTCTTTTCTTCTGGACAGAATATAAGTATCAAGATGTTAAAGAGAAAAGGAGATACAAGATGAAAAAGACGTTAAAACTTACGAGTCTTTTGTTTACACTGATCCTTGCAGTATCCGTTGTATTTACTGGATGTGGCAACGGCAGAAAGGATTCTACGACAAAAGGAACAACAGAAAATAATAATGCATCAGGTACAACGGAAGATAATCTGGTAGACGATGCTGAGGATGCCGTTGATGATGTGGCAGATGGAGTTGGAGATGCGGTAGATGATATCGCAAATGGTTTTGATAACTATGACGATGCACATGATTATTTATTAAACCGTCTGCAAAATGACGATAAAGATGGTAAGTATGAAGTTCGAAATGAGACAAAAGACGAACAGGAATACAGGGATGGAGCCAGTGGATATCATTTTGAAATCTATGATACATCCGATGATTCTGGGAAGAAATACGGAGACTTCTATGTAGATAAAGATACAGGAAAGATCTACAAACGAAATACAAAAACAGAGAAATTAGAAGAATATAAGAAATAAAAAGAAGGCACAGGGGTGTTAATCCTGTGCCTTCTTTAATGCATTTTTGATCGCTTGTTTTAATAATGTATACGTATACTGGCTTTGCCCGTCAAATTTGATATCATCAATATTTTGAACTTTTGGAAGTTGTTTATTGATCTCATTTAGAGAAGGTTCGATCAGAGGATACATTGTTTTGATCGATTTATTTAAATGTTTTAAAGAAATCGATTTTGCTTTGCCGTCCTTTACCGTGACCGAAAGTTCTAATTCGTTTTCTCCAAGTTTTAATGGAGAAGAATAGACACCTTGTGTGTAACCGGAAGTTTCTTTTGTTTTCTTTGATTTATGGGAAGGAACAAACATAAAGATCAAAAGTAAGATCAAAAGTATTCCAAGTAAGATAAAGATTCCGGTGCAAATAAGTTCCCGTGCTTTTAATACGACAATTTTCGTTTTTGATGACATAGTTATCCTCCTAAAAGATTCTATCTATAGTTTATGAATGAAATGAGATATTTAGAACATCTTTACGGAAAATAAAGGATAAGATATAATGATAGAAAATGGAGGAAATGATATGGCATTACAGTTTATACTAGGGTCTGCGAGATCCGGAAAAACAGATTTTATTTATGATCAGATGATCAAAGACTCCATGGAACACGAAGATGAGGAGTTCTTTTTTATTGTGCCGGACCAGTCAACGCTAAATGCACAAAAACAACTGGTCACAAGACATCCACGTCATGGAACGTTTAACATTGATGTGGTGGGATTTTTCAGATTAACTTATCGTGTATTCGAAGAATTATCATATATTCCGAAAGACCTTTTGGAAGATGAAGGAAAATCTATGGTGATCCGAAAGATTATGGAGCAGCATAAAGAAGAATTAAAAGTATTTGCGTCCAGCATGAAAAAACAGGGATTTATTGATGAATTAAAATCTTTTTTTGCAGAGGTCTATCAGTATGACGTGTCCATGGAAGATTTAAAGAAGATTACAGATGGGATGAAAGAAGAAGGATTACGCTCAAAGATGGAAGATATTCTTCTTGTGATGGAGAATTTTGAAGATTATATCAAGGAACGGTACTTGATCTCTGAACAATTGTTAGATGTTCTGGCACAGAAAGTGGAACGATCAGAGAAATTAAAGAATGCAACATTCTACCTGGATGGATTTACAGGATTTACGCCGGTGCAGTATAAGCTGCTGCGAAAGCTGTTGCGCGTATGTGGTCAGGTGAATGTTACAGTGACATTGGACAAGCGGGAACAGGTTTGGAAAATGGACAAGAAATATAAGCTCTTTTATCTGAGTCAGAAAACCATTTATCATTTAACAGAAATAGCAAGAGAAGAGCATTGCGATATTGCAGAACCGATTTGGACAGGTACCGTAAAAGAGGAGACGCGTTTCGCGGATAATATTGAGCTTGGATATTTGGAGCGAAATTTATTCCGTTATCCGGTCAGACCATATAAAGAAGAGGTGCAAAATATTACGGTTCATTGTTTGCGGCAGCCAGAGGACGAGGTGCATTTTATGATCGAGGAAATCATGGCACTTCGTGAACAGGAAAGCTTTCGATATCGCGACGTAGCGATCGTGACCGGAAATATGGACATTTATGGGACGTTGATCAAAGGAGAAATGGAGCGCAAAGGGATGCCCTGTTTCATAGACCAAAAGAAGAGCATACTTGCAAATCCGGTTGTGGATACGATAAGCAGTATGTTAGATGTGTTGCGTAAGGATTTTGATTATGAGAGTACGATCAAACTGTTAAAGAGTGGATTTATACAGCGTACAGGGTGTCCGACAAATGGGATAAAAGAGTGGGAAAATGCTGTGCAGCTTTTGGACAATTTTCTGCTGGCATCTGGAGTTCGAGGGCACAAAAACTGGGAAAAAGAATGGGACACCGGATATGTTTTTCGAAGAAAGGCAGAAGATATAGCTACAGAAGCCTCGGAAACGATCAATTGGCTGAGACAGGAAACGTGGGATCGATTGTCGGATTTCTATGGACGTATTGCGCGTGGCAAGCATCGTGTGCGTGAATATGCGGAAACAATTTGTGATTTCATGGAGCAGGAGCAGATTTATTTGCAAATTCAGAAACGTATAGAGAGGTTTAGGGAAGAGGGAAATTTTGAAGCGGTCAAAGAATATGAACAGATTTATGATGTGATCATAGAAGTACTTGATCGCTTGGTGGCATTGCTGGGGGATGAAGAAATGCCTTTGGCAGAGTTTATTGAAATACTGAATACCGGATTTGATGAGGCGCGTATTGGTTTGATACCGCCCGGAGTGGATCAGATCATGGTAGGAGATCTGTCAAGAACACGTTTGTATGGAATTAAGTATCTATTTTTGTTGGGTGTTAATGACGGAAATATTCCAATGACCGGAGATGGCGGCGGTATTTTATCCGATGCAGAACGAGAGTTTTTGACGGGAGAAAGCTATGCATTGGCACCTACCGCAAGAGAGAAAATATATACCGAACAGTTCTATCTGTATTTATGTTTGACCAAACCATCACAGAGGCTGTATTTGACATATAGTGCAACTGCTAACGATGGAACTGCTTTACAGCCGGCGTATTTGATCGATCGGGTTCAGAATATTTTTCCAAAACTTCAGATTCAAAATGTAGCAGAGTCGCGAGGTAGATTGCGCGATATTTTGAGAGATGATTACGGCAGAGGGTATTTGATCCGAGGTCTGCGAATGGGATGGCAAGATAATGCTGCTTGGAACGAATTGTATCGACAGTATCGTTTGCAGGAGCAGTATGTGCCCCAAAAGACGGACAGAAGAAAACGCTGAATCATCGTGGTGAGTTGGACCGCCTGATAGATGCTGCATTATATATTGCACCAGAGAGTAAGATCTCGAAAGAGGCGGCAACGGCATTGTATCACGAAGTGATCACCGGCAGCGTATCGCAGTTTGAAAAGTTCAGTGCCTGCCCATTTGCGTATTACATGCAGTATGGGCTGCAGCTAGAGGAGCGAATGGAACATGAAGTTCAGTTTTTTGATATTGGAAATATTGTGCATGAGGCATTGGAACGCTATACAAAGACGCTTCTTGACCGGCATATCGGGTGGGCAGATGTTGATGAAGAGCAGCAGCATATATTGGCAAATCAGTGTTTGAACCATACGGTGGAGGAATACAAAAACGGTTTATTGTACGATACGGAGAGGGATGCCAGTCTGGTAGAGCGATTGCGCCGTATTATGCTTCGGACTGTTTGGGCGATCACGGAGCAAATGAAACTGGGGCAGTTCGATACGGTAGACAGTGAGGTAAGCTTCCGGATGGACAAAGAAAAGCAGACGTATATTGGCCGCGTGGATCGTATTGATACGATGGAAACTGAGGAAAATATTTACGTTAAGATCGTGGATTACAAAACCGGCAAGAAGGATCTGTCACTGTCGGACCTTTATTATGGACTGCAATTACAGCTTATGGTGTATCTTCGGGCAGCAGTGGATAAACAGACACGTAGAAGTAAGAAAATGGTTATCCCGGCGGGTGTCCTATATTATCATATAGAAGATCCGTTTGTGACAAGCAGATTGGATTTCGAGGAGAAGAGAACATATCTGCTGAATGAACTGCTCATGCGAGGATTGGTAAATGAGGAAGATCCGGTTCTGCCATCATTAGATGCGACGTTGGCCGGAGAAGAGGGGACATTAGCGGCTTCTGCAAAATCCTTGGTCGTACCGGTCGGAACAAAAAAAGATGGAATGCTTAAGAAAAATGCGGCTACGATCACAACGGAAAATTTCAAGGAATTGATTGACTTTACAGAGCGTAAGCTACAGGAGATCGGCGTACAGATCGGAGCAGGAGAGACAAGTGTGTATCCGTACCAAAAGGCGGACAGTATGAAATCTTGTGCCTGTGATTATTGCAATTATCATGGGATCTGTGGATTTGATGCAAAACTTGCCGGCAATTCATATCGAAAAATATGGCCAAAGACAAACGATGATGTATTTGCGGAGATACGCAGAGAGAGTGATGCTCCATCAGAGGATGGGAAAGGGAACGAAGTAAAGGATGATGTTCCGTCGGAGGATAGGAAAGGAAACGAGGCATCAGGAAAGGAGGAGACGCGATGAAACCACAATGGACTGCGGATCAACAGAAAGTAATTGATTTGCGAGATAGTAACATACTAGTTTCTGCAGCGGCGGGATCCGGTAAAACAGCCGTGTTGGTAGAACGAATTATTGGGCGGATCACAGATAGGCAGACGCCGGTTGACATTGACCGTCTTCTCGTAGTGACATTTACAAAAGCGGCTGCAGCAGAAATGCGTGGGCGAATCGGTGAGGCGTTACAGCAAAAATTAGAACAGACGCCGGATGACGATAATTTACAGCGGCAGATCGGATTGTTACATAATGCGCAGATCACGACGATTGACAGCTTTTGCCAACATATCATACGCAATTATTTTCACGTGATCGATCTAGATCCAATGTTTCAAGTAGGGGACGAGACAGATCTAAAGATTATGAAAGAGGCTGTTCTTGGTGAGGTGTTGGAGCAGAAATATGCGGATGCACGCCAAAAGGAAAATCAGGTATTTTTGGATGCGATGCAGATGTTTGCGACAGGAAGAACAGACAAAGAAATTGAATCCATAGTATTGAAGTTATACGAATTAGCACAAAGTTATCCGTTTCCGGATGAGCAATTGGAGCAATGGAAGAATTCATATGCATTGCGTTCTGTAGAGGAAATGGAACAAACGGAGTGGATGGAAAAATATATTGCAGACGTGCAGATGATTGTTGCAGAATGTGAAAAGAAAGCATTTGCGGCATATCAGATCAGTGTAGATGGGGTTGGTTTGGAAGCATATACGCCTACGATCCAGACAGAATGGCAGCAGATCAAAGAGCTGCGGAAATGCAAGACATTGCAGGAACTTTGTGATGGGATCGGAAAGATATCATTTGGAAGACTGAGTGCGATTCGCGGCAATAAGCATGATAAGGAACTTCAGGAGCAAATAAAAGCACTTCGGGCAAGCTATAGGGATAAAGGTATTGAACAGTTACAAAAAGAAATGTTAGCGGAACCCCCGGAAGAAATGCTCGCCATGATGCAGCAAATGGATGCACCTGTCCGTGAATTGGTACAGCTGACAATCGATTTTGGAAAGGCATTTGCCGAGAAAAAGAGAGAAGACGGTATCATTGATTTTGCAGATATGGAACATTTTGCACTGCAGATCCTGGTGACGAGAGACGAGGATGGAAATAGCGTGCCGAGTGCAACGGCGAAAGAATTGCAGGAGTATTATGAAGAGATCATGACGGATGAGTATCAGGATAGCAATTATGTCCAGGAAATGATACTGACCAGCATCAGCCGTGGTCCGGAGCAAAGTCCGTACTTGTTTATGGTGGGTGATGTTAAGCAGAGCATTTACCAGTTCCGCTTAGCGAGACCGGATCTGTTTATGGAGAAATACCATGCTTATGATACGGAAGAAGGCGGAAATCGTCGGATCGATCTGCGTCAGAACTTTCGAAGCCGTGCGTCAGTATTGGAATCGGCCAATTATATTTTTGAGCGGATCATGCGTCAAGACTTTGGCGGCATCGCCTATGATGATGCGGCAAAATTAGTCCCGGGGGCAGTATTTGATCCATGCGAAGAGCGGACAGCGGATCAGACAGAAATTATTTTGCTTAATATGGATGCTCAGGAGGATAATGATTTTGGAAAGCGCGAATTGGAAGCGATGGCAATCGGACAGAAGATCCGCGACATGGTGCAGGGAGATCATCCGATGTATGTATCCGATAAAGGCGGGTATCGTCCGATAGAATACCGGGATATCGTCATATTGCTGCGCAGTATGAAAGGATGGACGGAAGAATTTCAAGAGACGTTGGCGGATATGGGTATTCCGGCGATGGCACCCAAAAAGACCGGATATTTTGCAACATTGGAAGTGCAGACAATGCTAAATTTGCTGCGGGTTATTGACAATCCGAGACAAGATATTCCGTTTGTGGCGGTGCTGCGATCACCGATCTATGGGCTGCAGGATGAGGAACTTGCCAAGATAGCAGCGGAGCGAAGTGGCTTGCAATACTTGGATAATATATGGGCGTATTGTGACCGACATGAGGACGTATTGTCAGAAAAACTGTCCGATTTGTTGGACACATTGCAGGAGTATCGGCGTAAAGCGGAAACAGTTTCTGTGTATGAACTGCTTCGTGAAATTTATGAAGAGACAGGGTATTACGCTTTGATGTCGGCAATGCCGGGGGGCGAGCAAAGAAGTGCAAATCTCGATATTTTGCTGCAGCAGGCAATTGAATTTGCTGAAAATGGACATCGTGGAATATTTGGATTTTGCCGGTACATTGAAATGCTCAAAAAATCAGATATTGATTTTGGGGAAGCAACTGTCGGAACGGTGGCGAATGCAGTCCAGTTAGTTAGTATTCATAAGAGCAAGGGGCTTGAGTTTCCGGTAGTGTTTGTTGCCGGTATGGGCAAACAATTTAATAAGCAGGATATGCGCAAGAAATTATTGCTGGACGTTGATTACGGAGTGGGTGCTAATTACGTGGATCTGGAGGAACGTCTGTACAAGCCTACAGTTATGAAACGTTTTATTGCAAGACAGATGTTAGAAAATTCTTTGAGTGAGGAAGTGCGCATTTTGTATGTTGCGCTGACAAGAGCCAAAGAGAAATTGATCCTTACAGGTACCGTGAAGGGGATTGAAAATAAATTGCAGAGCTGGGATCTTACGGGGGCATCGCTGCAGCATTCCGCATTGTTAGGTGCCGCGACGTATTTAGACTGGATCATGCCGGCACTGGCAGCCAGACCGATCTTCGGACAGTGCATAAGTCAGGTGTCAGATGGGAAAGGACAGGATCCATCGGATTTGCAGGAGAATGAAATGGCGCAGGAAACGGAAGATCCGTCGGTGAAAGACCGCGTCTTATATGACAGCACAGATCAGGATCCGTTATTTCGACTGGAAGTGATCTGCGCAGATGCGCAGATTGCCGGAGAGATGGAACAGTTAGAGCATATATTACTGCGTAGAGAAGCGTTGAAACATCAGGATATCACGAAAGAATGTGATGCAGAACTTGCGGAACAGTTGCGCTGTCAGAGAGAATATCAATATCCATATGCAAATGAGCAGAAATTCCCGGTTAAAATTTCTGTGACCGAGTTAAAACGAAGAGCGATGGAGCAGCAGAAAATGGCGGTGCGTGCGGAAGTGCCAGAGGATGAAGTTACAGAAACGGTGCCGGGTACTGCAGATCGGCAGACTGGCATAGAAGATGAGGCAGTCTACGATATTCCGCAGCCAAAATTCCGACAGACGGAAGAATCTATCGGAGCTGCTGAGCGGGGTACATTATATCATTTCGTGATGGAACATTTGCCGTATGAACAAATGGGAGATCACTTTACGGCAGAGATGATGCTTGCGCAGATGCAAAAAGCAGGTTTGCTGAGGGAGGAAGAAAGAAACTGTTTAAAACCGCAAAAGTTTGATCGTTTCATGCAGTCGGTGCTTGGAAAACGAATGCAGCAGGCGGCAAAACGAGGGGCATTACGCCGTGAACAGCAGTTTATGTTAGAAATACCGGTTATGGAATTGTACCCGGAGTTGGAAAGTGAAGAGACCGTTCTCGTGCAGGGAATCATTGATGCTTGTTTTGAAGAAGATGGCGAATGGGTGTTGGTGGACTATAAGACGGATTATGTCCGCTATGGTATGGAACAAACATTGGTGGACAGATACCGGGTTCAGTTAGAACAATACGCACGTGCCTTGGAGCAGCTCACAGGAATGAAAGTACGGGAACAGATCATTTATTCGTTTGCACTCGATAAACATATTCCTGTCCCTGTTTGCGGACAAAAGAAATAGCGCCGACATGACGAAGAACATTTACGGCAGTGCGTGCATAACGTATCGCTAAATGGGATTCTTTGGCGTAATCTTTTGCGGTGAATTCTGCAGGGAGCGTGTCTGGGATCATGCATTGGTAATCGCCGGTACTGCCGATATAAATTTCATCGACAAGTGCTGTAGGAATACGGTCGTAGCGAGTCGATCCACGTTTGCGGTCCGTACTCCACCCGTTTAACAGTCGATACTCTTCGGCATCGATCAGGGGCAGACACAGGTGTAAATTAGGATGATTTAGAAACATTTTAATTTTGTATAATTCATAAAAAGCGTCGTAACGGCTTCCGGTCTTGGGAGACTTGCGGCGCTTTGTCACTTCACCGGTTTGTTCATCGATCCAGCAGATCCATTTGGTATGTATAATAGGATGAACGATCGTGACCGGATAATGGGACAGGAAACAGTTTAGTTTACGACGCATAGCATTTAAGCTGCGCGTTTGTATTTCAATAATTTCGTTGTCGCGCAAAATATCGGCAACATAATTTTCTATCGGAATTTCCTGATGAGAAGGATCCGGTTCATAGAAATTTTTTAATACAGCATGCACGGTCTTTTCGGATAAGGTACCGATGCCCTTTTGCAGGCATTGCTGCCGCATTACTTTCTCGCAGGCAGCGTGAAATAATTGTTTGTCACAATCTGCTACACTCATTATAAATGCTCCCATTCTGTTCATAAATTCTGTAATCAGTATAAAGACTGTGCGGAAAAATGTCCAGCCGCGCCCAATAAAAAACCATACCAAGTATTGATTCCAAATATCGCTTTGCATAGAAGAAAGAAAATGGTAAATACTAACTTGACATAGAAAAGATGATAGCGATGAATGATCAATATGGAGGATAGCGATGCAGGGAAAGATCTTTGAAGGGGATTACAAGACGCGGTGCAAAAATATAGATTCGCTGCTTTGCGTTGGCGATACGTTTGATATGTTAAAAAGAGAGATCCGGTTAGGGGATCGCCATGCGGTATTTTACATGATCGATGGATTTTTGAAGGGGGAAGTGCTGGAAAAGATCATGGAATTTTTTTTGTCACTTGCACCGGAAGATGTTCCGGAAACCTATGAAGATTTTTTGAAAAAATGTACGCCGTATGGAGATATTGTGACGGTGACAACAGAACAGGATTTTTTGCATTATGTGCTGTCGGGTCTGACAGGCTTTGTCGTAGAGGGGTATGATGAAATACTGGTGATCGACCTAAGGGACTATCCGAGCCGAAGTGTGGAAGAGCCGGATAAGGATAAGGTGTTGCGAGGATCCAGAGATGGCTTTGTGGAGGCAATCATGCCAAATATTGCACTGATCCGGCGCCGTATTCGTGATGTGGATCTTAAGTTTGAAATTTACAGTATAGGAAGCAGTTCACGCACAGATATTTCCGTAGTATATATGAAAGACCGTGTGAATCAGAAAGCGTTATCTATTATACAAAAGCGGTTAAAAAAGATTTCTGTGGATTCCTTAACGATGAATCAGGAAAGTTTGGCAGAAGTGCTTATGCCACGCAATTGGTGGAATCCATACCCGAAGTTCAAATATACAGAGCGGCCGGATACGGCAGCAGCGTGCATATTGGAAGGAAGTATTACGGTTCTGGTAGATAACTCGCCTTCTGCCATGATCATACCGACTTCTCTATTTGATATAATAGAAGATCCAAATGATTACTATTTCCCGCCGGTCACAGGAACGTATTTGCGAATGACACGTATACTGACAAGTATAATGGCATTATTTGTCACTCCTGTGTATCTGCTATTGCTTCGCTATCCGGATTATGTCCCGGACTGGCTCGGGTTTGTTATGATCCAAGATGAAATGAACGTCCCGCCGTTATTGCAATTGCTATTGTTAGAGCTGGCAATTGACGGACTAAGAATGGCAGCCGTCAACACGCCGAGTATGCTGACAACACCGCTCAGTGTTGTGGCAGGTATTGTGTTTGGAGATTATACCGTAAATTCGGGATGGTTTAACAGTGAGATCATGTTATATATCGCGTTTGTGGCAGTTGCCAATTATACGCAAAATAATATGGAATTGGGATATGCGATAAAGTTTCAGCGTATCATACTGTTGGTGTTGACCGGCGTGTTTGGAATATGGGGGTTTATTACGGGAATATTGTTAATGATCGTCGCTTTTTTTACCAATCGCACGATGGCGGGAAGAGGCTATTTGTATCCGCTGATCCCATGGGATGGACATCAGTTATTTAAGCGGTTTTTTCGTGTTAGTCTGACACGCAATGAAAAGGTTTCCGCACAGGGACGCAATCGTTAATAAACATGCAGTGCGTCAGCTCATTTAATAATAATGTTTTCTGTATTTTGCTTGATTTTTTGGTGGATTGGATATACAATAGTTACGCCTAAAAGAGAGAGTAGGCCGTCAATAAAACAAAGGAGGCGTAATACAATGAAAAAGTTGCAAAGGGCGTTGTCGGTGTTTGCAATGATGCTAACAGCGTGTTTAACACTGCCGTCCATGGCACAAGCAGCAGAAACGACAAAAAGTATAGGGGATAATTTATCGCTATTGTATTGCATTCCGTTTGCCGGAATCTTATTATGTATCGCGATCTGTCCACTTGTAGCTGGAGAATGGTGGGAAAAAAGAAAACCGATCGTTGTGGCTTTTTGGTCACTTGCATTCCTTATTCCATTTGCGATCGCGGTAGGTATGGGAACTGCTTGGGAAGAGCTTTTGGAAGCCATTATTGGTGACTATTTGACGTTTATTGTCCTATTATTTGGACTGTTCTGCGTGGCAGGAAATATATCGTTAGAGGGTGATCTGGTTGGCAAGCCGAAGTTAAATGTTTTGCTTTTGATGATCAGTACATTATTGTCAAGCTGGATCGGTACGACCGGAGCAAGTATGTTGATGATCCGTCCGATGATCCGTGCGAACAAATGGCGTAGACGTAAAGTACAGGTTATGGTATTTTTCATTTTCTTAGTATCTAATATCGGAGGATGTTTGACACCGGTTGGCGATCCACCACTTCTGATGGGATTTATGAATGGTGTGGATTTCTTCTGGAGCTTGAATTTGCTGCCGGTAATGATCCTGAATGTAGTTTTGCTGCTTGCATTGTTTTATGTGATTGACAGCAGAGCATATAAGAAAGATCTTGCAGAAGGTGCAAAACAGCCGGAAGTTAGTGGTGAGCACAAGAAACTCCGCTTAAACGGTGCACATAATATTATCTTTTTGGTAATGATCATCGTGGCAGTTATATTAAGTGGTGTTCTTCCTAAGACGGTGCCATTCTTTAAGGGATCGATTCATTTTTATGGAGAAGTAGAATTAGGATTTGCATCGATCTTGGAGATGGTTATGATCTTGGCAGCAGCGTTTTTGTCATACAAGACTACGAAAAAAGAAGTGCGCGAGGCAAATCATTTTACATGGGATGCGATCCAAGAGGTTGCAACTTTGTTTATCGGAATATTTGTAACAATGATTCCGGCATTGCTTATTTTGAAAGCGAGAGGTGCTTCGCTGGGTGTAAATGAGCCATGGCAGTACTTCTGGATGACCGGACTTTTATCCAGCTTTTTGGACAACACGCCAACCTATTTGGTGTTCTTTACAACGGCAGCGTCGTCGGGACTTGCCGGAGCAAGCATGATCTCAACGGCAATCGGACAGATACCGAAGATATTCCTGATGGCGATTTCCTGTGGTGCAGTATTCATGGGCGCCAATACGTATATTGGTAATGCGCCAAACTTTATGGTGCGCTCGATTGCTGAGGAAAATGATATTAAAATGCCTTCTTTCTTTGGATATATGGGATGGTCGATCAGTTGTCTGATCCCGGTATTTATTATCGATATGCTTGTTTTCTTTATCTTTTAATTGTAGAGTATTTGAGCAAAAAGGCCGGCACACTACTTTTTCAGTGTGCCGGCTTCTCTTTTGCGATATTGATTTGGGGTACACCCATATTTTCTAAGAAAGCTTTTCGAAAAATAACTTAAATGATTAAATCCGCATGCAAGAGCAATCTCAGTAATGCTATAGGAAGTATTGCTGAGCAGATTACAGCTAATCTCCATACGGTAATCGTTGAGAAAAGAGACCGGTGATTGCTGCAAGTATGCCTGAAATATTTTACAGCATTTGCTTCGGCTGATATTGCCGGCGCTTGCAATATCATCTAATCCGATATCCTCTGCATAGTGCTCGTGAATATAAGTTACCATTTGCTTTTGCAGGGAAATATCAGGATTTTTTTGCAAACCGGCCGTCTGCAGTTCTTGTGTGCTATGCTGGTAAATACAGTACCACAGACAGTGAAAAAGTCCATTTAACAGGCAGAGAACGCTATCTTCATGCTGCATGCGGGCAGCAAAAATCTGATCCACCAATGAAACAATCTGTTGATAATCCGCATCGCTCCAATGAAACAACCAGTATGAGATACTAGAGGAATGGACGATGGGGTAAACGCTTTCCTGGTAAATGTGCAGATTCGATTTGAAAATATTGGGATGAAGCAATTCTACGCAAAATTTACAGTCTTCTTCTCCGTTAGCGTAGCCGTAATGCAGCTGACCGGAGTTGACAATAATGATGTCGCCGGCACGAAGCAATATCTGCTCGCCGTTTATTTCATAGTTCATAGATCCTTCGTATATACGGATACATTCAATGTCGGGATGCCAGTGACAAAGAGCTTTATGACCTGTAAATTGGGACAAAAGCCGTTCCTGTATGGCATAAGGAAGCTTATTGGAGTCATAGTGAATGATCTCAGAAGCGTCCTGCATAATTTCTATATCTATCATAAGTATCTCCTTGCCTATTAATTATCGCGTGTTTTCTGCGTTTGTTAAGGGTTATTATAGCAAACAAACACGATAATTACAACTTTTGTTATTTTTGTGTCAAAAAAACGGCAGAAAAATACAAAAGTTATAAAAAATCAGCTGAAAATGCTAGAGACAAAAAGAAATATATACTATAATTATCATACAAACTATTTATAAGGAGGAGGAATTGTATCATGAAAAAGAGAGTAATGCGTTCTGTGTGTGCATTTACACTTCTTTTCGCACTGCTTATGACATCGAATGGGGTTTCGAATGTTGCATCTGCAGCGGCTAAGAAGAAAGCAAAGGCACCAAAGCTTTCCGTTAAGACAGTGAAATTAACTGCAGGAAAGAAGAAGACTGTGAAACTGAAAAATAAACCGAAGAAGGCAAAGGTGAAGTGGAGCAGCAAAAACAAAAAAATTGCAACCGTTAGTAAGAAAGGTAAGATTACAGCTAAGAAGGCAGGCAAAACAAAGGTGATCTGCAAAGTTACCTACAAAAAAGGTAAGAAGAAAGTTACAAAGAAACTTTCTGTTACGGTAAAGGTTACAGCGAAGAAGAAAACTACGAAAAAACCAACCGTAACGGTTACGGCAAAACCAACAGCAACTCCTTACAATAAGGAAGCTGATATGAAGAAGAGCAATGTTACGACCGAACATAAGTCCAAAAATGGTATCGATTCTACCGATAATGGATTAATGCGTAAGAACATTTCCAACTTGGATCTGATGAAACTTATGGGATATGGCTGGAACTTAGGAAATCAGATGGAGCAGTCCAATTTCTCAGGCAAGATGACAACAATCGAGCAGTGTGAGACAAGTGCCGGTAATCCGGAAGCAACACAGAAGACATTTGATGGTTTGAAGAGCTATGGTGTAAATACTGTTCGTATTCCGGTTGCTTGGTCCAACTTTATGTCTCAGGATGGAAAGTATACGATCAATGAAGAATTGTTTGATCGTGTTGAGACAATCGTAAATTATGCATTGAACGATGAAATGTATGTTATCATCAACATCCATTGGGATGGTGGATGGTGGGGAATGTTTGGCGCAGAGGAGTATGATGCCAAAGAAACACCAATTCGTGACGAGGCTTGGAAAAAATATATTTCTATTTGGACACAGATTTCTGAACGGTTCAAAGAGTACTCTGATCATTTGATTTTTGAGGGTGCTAATGAAGAAATCAGTGGTCGTTTGAATGATAACTACAAAGATCCGAATACAGCACAGCAGAATCAAACCGGTAAGCTTGGTAAGAAAGACCCTGAGACTGGAAAGATCGATGCTACAGAAATTTATGAGATGGCAAATGCCATTAATCAGAAGTTCGTTGATATTGTGCGTGCTTCCGGTGGCAATAACGCTTATAGACATTTGCTCATTCCTGGAACCGGTAACGAGTCATGTGTTATCGAGGGAAATGAGAGTGAGACTTATGTTCAGAATGGAACCATTGATGATCGTTGGAAACTTCCAAATGACCCTGCTGAGAAGGCAACGGGTGTAAAGAAGATGAGTGTATCTGTTCATTATTATGATCCGGTTGATTATGGTTTGTCTGCAACATCGACGGTTTCTTATGGATATCGTGATAAGTGGGGCGTTGACTACACAGATGCAAACGGCAAGACATATAAAGGTCAGGACGATTATGACTTTATGGATAATATGCTTGGTAAGTTGAAGAAATTCACAGACCAGGGTTACGGTATTATTTTAGGAGAGTGTGGCGTTGTTAAGGGATATAAAGATAATATTCCTGACTTCATGACCTATCTCTTTACGCAGTCTAAGAAATTAGGCATGACACCGGTATGGTGGGATGAGGGGCACTATTATAATCGTGGTGATGGATATTTTGCTTATGACGATGTAGGACAGGTATATGCAAAACTGACAGGTTCTAAACCAAATATACCTGCGAGTGCTGAGCTTGTTTATACCGGTATTAAGACAGTGCCTGCAGAAAAGAACGAGAATCCGAAAGTTGTTGCTACATGGAATGGTGAATTCCTTCGTCATACGAACGGTGACACCGCTGAAATTTTGAAAAAGGAAAGACCGGACATCTTCGATGCCAGCAACAATGGTATTGGTGTTACTAAGTCTTTGATTGATGGATCCGGTAATGTAACGGATGGAGATGTTGCCAAGTCTAACTATGACAAAATATTTGGAAAATGGTGGGAGAAAACGGAATTCTGGACGCCAGATACACACTATGGCTGGACGAATAGTACGATCGGTGTTAATGGAGAAGCACCTGATAATCTGATTGCTGAAATCGACAGAGAGTACTGGAATGTTCATCTTAATTATGACTGGTCGAAACTGGAAAAACCTTGTATTCGCGTGACAGCTGCGGACGATCCGATAAGTCAGAGCCTTGATCTTCAGATTGGTTATCTTCCTAGCTGGACAGAGGATGATCTGAATGAAGAGGTTCAGGGAAAATTGAAACTGGAGGAGTATATTGAGAAACAGACTTCCAAAGATCCGAACTTCACGATGACAGAGCAGGAGAAGCAGGATAAGATTGCAACAGAAGGTGCAAAACAGGTTAAGAAGAACAAGAAGAAGGGTGCAGTTGTTGGTAAGACAACAGGTGAGATCCGTTTCGATGTTGACTACGATCAGGGTGTTGGTTTGTTCTGGAAAGACAAATCCATCACAATTGATAAGTCCAAATTGACCGGTGGTTATCCATGGCTCTGGGTTACTACAAATACGTATACCGGCGCATCTATCGTTAAGATTGAGATTTGCGATGCAGCATACAATGCTGACGGTACCAAATTTGTAGAATCCGATAATCAGTAAGCAACGAATCCGCATATTCGTTCCTTATAAATAAAAGATAAAA
>ERZ837487.2398-NODE-2398-length-19318-cov-3.290661_pt1 | contig 19318 bp, 16 predicted proteins | sample MGYA00519911_ERZ837487 | MGnify/ENA primary metagenome ERZ837487 (study PRJEB31850, sample SAMEA3708818) | human gut metagenome | biome: human gut; feature: human-associated habitat; material: faeces | place: China | collected 2014 ...
TCCGGGGCGCCCGAAAGGATGAGAGAAAAAGGAGGAGAGATGGGTAAGCTCAACTTGAGCCGCCGTACCTTCGCCAAGCTGTCCGCGGCCACGGCTGCCACGGCGGTCATCGGATGCGCGGTGCCGGGCGCCGCACTCGCCGAGGACGCCGAGGCGCCCAGCCGCGGCAGCGAGATCAAGCGCGTGCGCACGTGCTGCCGCGGCTGCGGCAAGATGGAGTGCGGCGTGTGGGTCACGGTGGAGAACGGGCGCGCCGTCAAGGTGGAGGGCGACCAGTCGTCGTTCCAGTCGTCGGGCAACTGCTGCGGCAAGTCGCAGTCGTCGCTTCAGGCGGCCTACCACCCCGACCGCATCTACCATCCCATGAAGCGCACCAACCCCAAGGGCGAGGAGCCGGGCTGGCAGCGCATCACCTGGGACGAGGCCATGGAGACCATCGGCTCGAAGTTCCAGGAGATCATGGACCAGTACGGCGGTCAGTCCATCTTCAACATGTGCGGCACGTCCCGCCAGTGGGTTTACGGCCCCTACGCGTTCTACAAGTGGCTGTTCGACACTCCCAACGCCCATGTGGCGTCCGAGATCTGCAAGGGCCCGCGTCGCCTCATGGGCTGGATCAGCTCGGTCGACGGCGCCCCGTGGATGGCGCTGCGCGACGGGCCGCGCGTGTACGTGCAGTGGGGCACCGCGCCGGAGAACTCGAACTACGACGACAGCTGCCGCAACCTGGTGGACCGCATGAGCGCCGCCGAGACGCACATCTGCATCGACCCGCGCCTGTCCGGCTCGGGCAAGGAGGCCGACTACTGGCTGAACCTGGAGCCGGGCACCGACGGCGCGCTGGCGCTGGCCTGGCAGCACATTCTCATTGAGAAGGACCTCATCGACTGGGAGTTCGTGAAGCGCTGGACCGATGCGTCCTTGCTCGTGGTGGAGGACATGGAGCCCACGGGCGGCCGCTACCTCGATCTCTCCTCGCCGATTCAGGTTCCGGCCTTGCAGGATCTTATCGGCACGAAGCTGAAGACGCGCCTTCTGAAGGAGATGGATCTGGTAGAGGGCGGCAGCCCCCACAAGTTCATGGCCTGGAACAAGAAGGCCAACGACGGTAAGGGCGGCCTGGTGTACTGGGATACCGATACCACCCAGTGGCAGGGCTGCAACCACGTGGCCCCCACCCGCGACCAGATGGAAGTGGTCTACGCGGGCACCTCGCAGGAAGGCTACCTGCCGCCGATCTCCTACTGGGAGCTGGAAGAGGCCGGCATCGACTTCGATCTGGAAGGCGAGCACGAGGTGACGCTGGCCGACGGCACGAAGCACATCGCGCGCCCGGTGTGGAGCTACCTCGCCAAGTCGGTGGCCGATTGCACCCCGGAGTGGGCCAGCGAGATCACCGGTCTCGACCCGCAGCTCATCGAGGAGTCGTGCACGGTGTGGGCCACGCGTCCCGAGGGGCAGACTTACGGCAACGGCGGCATCCACCTGAACCTGGCGCCCGATCAGATCGGCAACTGCGCGCAGACGGTTCGCGCGGTGCTCAACCTCATCTACTCCTCGGGTAACTTCGACGGCCCGGCCGGCAACCGCGGCCTTTCCCGCACGCCGGTCGACGAGCAGGCCACGGCCGCTCCCGGCACCAACATGCCCCAGGAAGTGAAGTGGACGCTGAAGGGCATGGAGGCGCTCACCGGCGAGCCCATGTGCCCGCCGATGTATCTGGCCGACAAGCAGGTCGATCCGATGAACATCCCGGATCGCCGCGAGGTGCTGGGCAACATGATCGGCGCCGAGAAGTTCCCCATCCTGCCGTACTACAACGAGTGGGCCGACGCCACCTGCATTTGGAAGGCGTGCCTGGGCGAGGGCGAGTACCCGCTGAAGGGCGGCATCAACGAGTCCGGTTCGTTCATGAACATGTCGAACGCGACGCTTGCGTGGGAGGCGCTCTCGAAGCTGGACTTCTGGGTGGACATCAACATGTTCCATCACCCCGGCACCGAGATGGCCGACATCATCCTGCCGTGCCAGCACTGGACCGAGATCAACAACATCCGCGTGTCCCAGGGCGCTTCGGGCGGCATCGGGCTCACGCAGCGCTGCATCGAGCCGCCGGCCGACACGAAGTTCGACTACGACATCAACCGCCTCATCTTCGAGGCCATCGAGAAGCAGGGCAACCCCAACGGCACGTGGACCAATATTGCCGGCGACGCGCCCGGCGCCTACCATCACGACGACCGTCTGGAGGATTGGTTCCAGGCCCACAACGAGGTGTCCGGCTTCGGCGATCGCTACCCGGGCTGCAAGTGGGAGCATTGGGAGGACTTCCGCGACGACTTCCAGGAGAACGGCTGGATCAACGCCAAGGTGATCGAGCCTAACCGCTGGGGAACCTACCGCCGCTTCGAGACCGGTTGGATGCGCATGGGCAAGGACGCCTGCACGGCTGCTCCCTGGTCGACCGATCCCGAAACCGGCCAGCCAGTGAACAACTTCGGCTGCCCCACGCCGACGGGCCTGGTGAGCTTCTGGTCCATGGAGTTCGAGACGTTCTGCCTCGATATGGCCAACCAGTTCGAGCCGGGCAAGTTCGACGTGATGAAGGAAATCATGCCGAACTACGAGCCGCCCGCGTCCTCTGCCCAGGGTGGTCAGATCGATCTTGAGGAGTACCCGATCATCCTCACCACCGGTCGTCGCATCCCGGTGTACTTCCATAGCGAGCATCGCCAGCTGCCCTGGTGCCGCGAGCTGTGGCCGGCGCCGCGTTTGGAGCTGAACCCCGCCGACGCCGAGAAGCTCGGCCTCAAGCAGGGCGAGTGGGCCTGGATCGAGACCGCGTGGGGCAAGGTGCGCCAGTGCGTCGATCTGTACCACGGCATCGCCCCCGGCTGGGCCAACGCCGAGCATGCCTGGTGGTTCCCGGAGCTGCCGGCGCCGACCCACGGCTGCCTGCTCTCCAACATCGAGTGCATTTGGGACCCGGAGGGCCAGGACAAGTTCATCAGCTCGCACCATATGCGCGGCGTGCCGGTGAAGATTTACAAGGCCACGCCCGAGAACTGCCCCGACGGCAAGGTCATCCCCTGCGCGCCGGAGGACGGCACCCAGATCATCTGCGACGCCTCCGACCCGCGCCTGAAGGAATGGCTGCCCAACTACGATATCCGAGAGGAGGCCTAAGCCATGGCGAACAAAGCAATCGTCACCGACCTGAACCGCTGCGTGGGCTGTCTGGCGTGCATGGTCGCGTGCAAGGCCGTGAACAACGTGCCGATCGGCTCGTACTGGAACAAGGTGCTCCGCATCGGCCCGAGCCTTAAGACCGGCGCCACGAGCGCCCACGACGTGGAGATGTACTATCTGCCCGTGCAGTGCCAGCACTGCGAGAACCCCGAGTGCGTGAAGGTGTGCCCGACGGGCGCCTCCCACAAGCTGGAGGACGGCACCGTGCAGATCGACAAGTCGAAGTGCATCGGCTGCCAGTTCTGTGCCATGGCCTGCCCCTACGGCGTGCGCTACCTGAACGAGGAGGAGCGCGTCGTGGAGAAGTGCACGCTCTGCGAGCAGATCACCGCCCAGGGCGGTCTGCCCCAGTGCGTTATCCAGTGCGGTGGCCGCGCCCGCTTCTTCGGCGATTTGGACGAGGGCATCGATTCCTTCGAGGCGCCGGAGATCGGCTACGACGTTGATCGCTCCTATGACAATCTGTACACCGGCAACCGCGTGAAGCTGGGCGACATGGCCAAGGAGTATACCGAGGCCGACGTGCACCATCTGCCCGACGTGGGCAACGGCCCGCATTTCGCCTACATCCTGCGCGACCGCGACTGGAAGGGTGGGGAATAATGGAACTGCAATGGCCCCTTATCTTGTTCACCACGCTCTTGGCCTGGGCGGCCGGCCTGTTCGCGGCCCAGTGCCTCTGGGCGCTGCGCGGAAAGGGCGGCCGCGCCCAGATGCCGGCGCTCATCACCTCGGCCGCGCTTCTGGTCGTGGGCGGCATCGCGGTGTTCTTCCATCTGGAGCACTGGGAGCGCATCTTCAACGGCTTCGGACACTTGACCAGCGGCATCACCCAGGAGCTCATCGCCATCGTGGTGCTCGCCGTCGTCATGGTCGTCTACTTCGTGTACCTGCGCCGCGCGGGTGACGAGGCGCGCGTGCCGGCGTGGCTTTCCGCCATCGGCATCGTCGTGGCGGCGATTCTCGTCATCGTCATGGGCCACTCCTACATGATGGCCTCGCTGCCCGCCTGGGACTCCGTGCTGCAGATCGGCTCGCTGCTCGGCGCGGCCTGCGGCTTCGGCCCGGCCACCATGGCGGTGCTGTGCGCCGTGAAGGACGAGTCGCTCGATTACACCGCCAAGGTGAACGTCATCGGCCAGATCGTGAACGTGGTGCTCGTGGTGGCCTACCTCGTCGCCATGCAGGCGACGGTGGGCGCCTACACCCAGGTGGACTTCTGGTTCGACCCGACCCAGCCCACCATGGACATCGCCCCGACGGGCGCCACCGAGCCCTTCTCCGGCGCCTCGCTGCCCTTCTCGGTCGTCGCGCTCATCGCCGCGGCATGCGGCGTGGCCGGCGCCTTCGTCGGCAAGGCGAAGAAGGATTGGAAGGTGTGGGGCGCGGTCTGCGTGGCCTGCGTGCTCGTGAGCGCGCTCGCCCTGCGCGTCGTGTTCTACATGACCGGCATCAGCATCTACCCGTTCTTCTAATCAGTTCGGGAAAGACGCTCTAAGCAGGAAGGCCTCCCATGACGGGAGGCCTTCTCTTTGTGCTTGGGGGAGAGGCGAGTAAATGCCACTTCGGTGCCGAAATGGTCGATTGACGCTGGGGCTCTCTGCCATTACGGGCCTGAAGTGGCAGAAAAATGCCAGTTGAGGGTAGCTATGGCAGAGAGGCGAAAATTGATCGTGCCATTTCGATGAGGAAGTGGCATTTACTTCCGAAAAGCGAAAATCGACAAGAGGGGGATCGTTCGGAGGTGCTTGTGGTAAACGTGGGCTAGCTCAGTTTTCCGCCGAGAATCTTGGCGGCGCCGGCCTTGTCGAAGTTGCCGCCGGTGCGGCGGGTGAGCTCGCCCATGACGCGGCCCATGTCCTTCTTCGTGGAGGCGCCGGTGTCGGCGAGCACCACCTCGATGAGCGCCGCCAGCTCGTCGCCTTCCACCTGGCGGGGCAGGTACTCTTCCAGAATGGCCACCTGCTCGGTAAGGGTATCGGTGCGCTCCTGGTTGTTGTCGGCCTTGATGGAGCCGTCGAGCGTCTCCTTCGTCTGCTTGATGACGCGCTTGAGCATGGCGTCCACGTCGGCCTCGGTCACCTCGCGGCGCTCGTTCACTTCGATGCCCTTAAGCTCGGTGTGCACCTGGCGCAGAATGTCGCGGCGATGGTTGTCGCGCGCCTTCATGGCCGCCTTGATCTCGTCCTGCAGCTGCTGGTATTCCATGAGCGTCCTTTCTCGGAAAATGATCGCCTCCATTATAGCGCGCCCTGCCGCTTCGATGGCCTTCTCTGCCCCTCTCAACTGGGGGCGTCATTCCGGTCGAGGAGGGCTGACCGAGGTCAGCCCCTACGGGACAAAGCGATAGGGGATACGGTGGAAGGGGGCCGCGGGAGGAGTTTATCCCTGCTGCAGGCTGCCCTTGACGATGCCGCGGGCGGCCAGGTAGGTTACGAGCATGTAGCCGCCGTAGATGACGAGCGTGAGTGCCGCGGCCATGGCGATGGGGCCGGCCGAGGACACGCCGATAGCGTCCAGCATGGAATCGGACAAGACGCCGATAGCGCAGGCCGAGTGGCACACCGCCAACCCCAGCGGCACGAGGAAGTACACGAGCACCTGGAACAGCAGCGAGCGGTTGATCATGGCCCGGTCGCAACCGAGCTTCCACAGGGTGCGGTAGCGCGGTGCCGAGTCGGAGGTTTGGGAAAGCTGCTGGATGGCCAGGATGGCGGCGGTGGACACGAGGAAGATGAAGCCGATGTAGAGCGCCAGGTAGGTGATCATGAGGCGCAGGCCAGCCGATTGGGTGAGCATTTCGTTGGCCGTGAGAATGCGCGTGACCGGCCACAAAAGGCTCGCGTAGGGGTCGTCGGCGCCGCTCGTGCCCTTCTCGAACCCGCCCAGGTCGCGGGGCTGCAGAGCCGCCACGATGTCGGCCAGGGCCGCGTCGTTCTCGCTGGCGGTCTTGCCGTTGTCGGCGTACATTACGTTCAGGTACTGCAGGTCGGGAATGCAGCCGGCCGCCTTCAGGGCCTCCACCGCCTCATCGGGGGCGACGACGACCATGGCCGTGGCCGCCATGACGTTGTCCTCCAGCTGCGTGTCGTACAGAGGAACAGCCAGCGCGTACTCCTTGCCGGCGATGGTCACGGTAGGGGCGGCCTCCAGCACGGCGCGGGCCAAGGGCTCCACGATTTCCATGTTGTTCGCCAGCGCGCAGGTGCCCGCCTCGAGGGTCACAGGCTCTTGGCCCTGCAGCGCGCGGGCGCCGTTGAAGTCGGACAGCGACACAACGGTGAGGTGCGTCGCGCGCACGGAGCCCAGATCGTCTAGGCGCAGCGCCTCTGGATCGGCGCCAGTGGCCTCGGCGGCCGCAACGAGCGGGTCGTAGGTCATGTCCGGTGCCGCGTAGGTGCTCACCTGGGCCCACGCGCCCACGGTCTCGGCCCAAAGCTCCGGCGCCGCATCTTGCAGAGCAGCGGCCATGTCCCAGTTGTAGGACTCGGCCTGGGCCAGGCGGTCGGGGGCCTCGGCCTCCATCTCGGCGCGGCGCTCAAGCGGATCACCCGATGACGAGGCCGTAGATCCGCCGGGCCCGTACCATACGGCCGCGTCCAGGCTGGCGGAATAGGGGTTCGCCCGTTCCGCGCCGCCGACGAACACCTCCACAAGCCCCATGCCCGAGGAGAACACCGTGATGGAGAAGAACAGCAGCACGCACACGGCCCACAGCGACAGAAACGCCGTGTTCACCTTGCTGGCGATCTGGCGTACGGTGAACAGGTTCAGCTTGCGCAGGTACACGCCGCGCATCCGCGTGAGCACGGCGATGGCGAAGCCGGCGAGCGACCAGAAGAACAGAAGCGACCCTACGAGCATGCCGATGGTGGCTCGCAGAAATTCCGGCTGATCCAGCATCACCAGGCCGTTTTCGATGAGCTGCTCGTAGGCGTAAGCGAGGATGGCGATGGCCGCGACAAACCCCACGAGACACACCCACGGGTTGCGCACGCCGGCGCGCTCGTTCTTCTCGCCGGCGCGGATGAGATCGATGAGCTTGCAACGGCTCACGGTGATGGTGTTGAAGGCGGCCACCACCACGTAGATGGCGGCGAAGCAGGCCAGCGTGACGAGGAAGGCGTCGGGGGAGAACACGAACTGGTAGTTGCTCATGGTGGTGCCGAACAGCGCCGCCGTGAAGAACGACAGGCCCTGGGAGAGCAGAATGCCGCAGATGAGGCCCACGGCCAGGGAGAGCAGCCCCACGAGCACCGTCTCGTACAGCACGATGCGCGACACATGCCCCGGCGTCATGCCCAGCACGAGGTAGGTGCCAAACTCCCGCTTACGCCGGCGGATGAGGAACTGGTTCGCGTACAGAATGAGGAAGCCCAGCACACAGGCCACCACCACCGAGAACATGCCCAGGATGTAGGTGGTGGAATCGAACACGCTTTGGGAAGCCGAGGTTTCCATATCGAAGAGGATCTTTTGGCTGCCGATGGAGTTGAAGGCGTAGAACACCGCCACGCCGAACAGAAGCGTGATGAAGTAGATGGCGTAGTCGCGCACCGACCGGCGAATGTTGCGCAGGGCGAGCTTAAGATACATGGCCGGCCTCCCCACCCAGGAAGGACACCACTTCCATGATGCGGGCGAAGAAAGCGTCGCGGCTCTCGTTGCCCCGGCGCAGCTCGTTGAACACGGCGCCGTCCTTGATGAACAGCACGCGGCCCGTGTAGCTGGCGGCGAAGGCGTCGTGGGTGACCATCATGATGGTAGCGCCCATCTGGGTGTTCATCATCTCCATGATTTCCAGCATCACGGTGGCGGCGCGGGAATCCAGGGCTCCTGTGGGCTCGTCGGCCAGGATGAGCTTCGGGTCGGTGACCATGGCCCGGGCTGCGGCGATGCGCTGCTTCTGGCCGCCGGACATCTGATAGGGGTACTTCTGCAGCACGCCATCGACGCCGAGGCGGGCGGCCATGGCGTTCACCTTGTCGGGGATGGTGCGGGCAGGAGCACCCTTGATGGTGAGGGCGAGCGAGATGTTCTCGAAGCCGGTGAGCGTGTCCAGCAGGTTGGAGTCTTGGAAGATGAAGCCGAGGTCGTCGCGGCGGAACTTCGCCAGCTGCCGGCGCGACATGCCGGTGATGTCGCGGCCGCCTACGATGATGTGGCCGCTCGTGACCGAGTCGATGGTGGAGACGCAGTTCAGAAGCGTGGTCTTGCCCGACCCAGAGGGGCCCATGATGCCGACGAACTCGCCGGCGGCCACATCGAAGCTCACGCCGGCAAGGGCATGGGTGATCGAGTCGCGGCTGCCGAAGACCTTCTCGATGGAGCGGACCGAGAGGATGGGGGAGCCTGCGTTGACGGGGTGGCCGGCTTGGGGGGCGCGGAAGGGGTCGGCCGCACGGTGGGCGCCATGGGCGGTGTGGGCTCCTCTTCCGCTGGCGGCGCTGGCTGCGGAGGCGGCGCCGGCCACGTAGTTCTCGCGCGAGAAAGCGGCGGCGATGCCGTCGAGGGTCGTCGTGCCGTCGCCATCGAGGGGCACAGGCGTGCCAGGATCGGTCGGACGCGGGCCGAAGGCCGAGGGGGTGGGTTCGGTGTACACTTCAGCCATTAGTAGCTCCTCTCGGTTTTGGGCAGCTGGTGGGAGATGAAGGCTCCCACGGCCCCGATGATAGCAAGCGTCAGGATGATTTTCCCTGCAGTGTTCACGACAGTCCTTTCTCTCGGATGTGCGGCTCGCGTTCCGTCTGTCCGGAGGCGGCTCGATGGATCGTCCCATCCCTCCGGAGACGGCTACGCGGCATTCCGATTCGCTCAGACAGTCCTCGCTGGTATCGAAGGCGTTGGGATTGCCTGTTCCCTTTCATGTTCTGCCTTCGATACCATCTGCGGAACTCGCTCGGTCGGAACGCCGCGTATCCGTCTCCTGCATGCTGGAGGTTAGCACCCTGCATGGCCGGAGGTTGTCTCCGTCTTTTGCGTTCGCGAGCCTGAATTCATCCTAAGGAAGGTACGGTTTTGGCTCCATCGATCGGGCTTACGGTTGACTTACGAATGTGTTAGGTTCTACGCGCCGAAGAGTTCTTTGCGGGTGCGGTCGTGGGGGAAGGTGAGGATGACGCGGGTGCCCGTGCCCTCTTCGCTGGCGAGGCCTACGTGCAGTCCCATGGAAGCGCACAAGCTCGCTACCAAGTAAAGGCCCATGCCCGTGGCCGAACCGTGGGCGCGGCCGACCTGGCCGGTGAAGCCGCGCTCGAACACGCGGGGCACGTCGGCGGCGGGGATGCCGCAGCCGTTGTCGCGCACCTCAAGCACCGTGCGGCCTCGGGGGGTGCCGGGCTCCTTCTCGCGGACGGTGAAGGCAAGGGTGGTGGCGCCGTACTTCGCCGCGTTGGTGACCACCTGTCCCAAGATGAACACGAGCCAGGGCTCGTCGGCCAGCACCGTCAGGGCATCGGGAATGTCAAAGGCGGGGGTGCAGCCTTTCTCGATGAGGAAGCGGCTGTGGCGCTTGCAGGCTTCCCGCGCCGCATCGGCCAAATTCACTTCGCGGATGGCGTAGTCGCGCTCGACCGAGGTGGATCGCGCGTAATAGAGGGCCTGGTCCACCTGGGCCTCGATGCGTTCCAGCTCGCGGGCCACTTTGGCCGACTCGGGCCCGGGGTGGTTGGCGAGCATGAGCTTGATGGCGGCGATGGGCGTCTTTATCTCGTGAATCCACAGCTCCACATAGCGGCGATAGGCGGCCGCGTCGTCGCGCAGGGCCGCTGTCTCCTCGGCGGAAAGCTGGGAGAGGCGACGGGCCACATCGTAAGCGATCTCGCCTTCCAGAAAAGGCGGCTCGGCGATGAGGGAGGGAAGCACGCAGGCTTGGCGCAGCTGCTCGGTAAGGTGGTGCAATTCGTGATAGAAGGCGGCTTTGCGGCGGTAGTCCAGAAAGCCGGCGCCCAGCGCGATGAGCGTAAGAATGTCGGCGACGAGCAGAACCCCCGACGAGTTCACGCCGAGCGCAGGCAGAATGAGCACGGTGCTGGCGAGGGCGAGCAAAAAAGCCGCGAGACCGATGACGTTGTCGCGCACATAGGAAGCGGGCGTGAAGGCGGCGATGGGCGCATTGGCGGTGTGCGCGTTGACGCGTTCTCCTGCAGCGCTCGCGTCGCGGCCCCCTTCCGCAGCATGCGACGCGCAAGAGATCTCGCAGTCCTCGCGTGCCACTGTGTTGTGCCCGCTCATACCGTGTACCCCACACCGCGGCGGGTAGCGAGGAAGTCCTCCGGAACGCCTAGGGAACCGAGGGTTTTGCGCAAGCGGTTCACATTCACGGTTAGCGTGTTGTCGTCGATGAAGGCGTCGGATTCCCACAGGGCACACATGATCTCGCTGCGGGGCACCACCACGCCGGGGTTACGCATGAGCGTCTGTAGGATGCGCAGCTCGTTGCGCGTGAGTTCGGCGGTGCGTCCTTGGAATTCCACGGTGCCGGCGCCCATGTTCAACGTCACGCCTTTGTGGAGGATCGTCATACCGGCAGCAGGGCTCGCGCTGCGCCGTAGCAACGCCTGCAGATGCGCGAGCAGCACGGCGGGCCGATAGGGCTTGGTCACGTAATCGTCGGCCCCCAGGTTCATGGCCATGACCTCGTCGAACTCGCTTTCCGAAGAGGTGAGCATGAGGATGGGCACCGAGCTTTTGCCCCGGATGTCGCGGCAGATGGAATGCCCGTCGGCGCCGGGCAGCTTCAGATCGAGCACGATGCAGTCGGGCTCGGCAGCGAGGGCGCGTGCCGCGGTGTCGCCCCAGGTGCCCTCGTAAGCCGCCACGGCGTAGCCGGAAAGCTCCAGCACGTGGGCCAGCTCCGTGCGCAGGGCGGTATCGTCTTCGATGAGATAAATGCGCTGGGCCATGGCTGCCTCTCTTTCGGCGGTGTTCGCAGGTGCCGTTCGCGCAGGGCGTGGCGCTCGGGCATAAGGCCCAGGCGCGAGGTTCGGACGTGGGGCTCGCGCGCAAGGCTCGGGCGCGGTAGCGTGGGCGCGAGGTTCGTGCGCTCAAGCGCGACGGCAAGCATCGCAGCCCATTGTAAGCCTGCGCGCCGTTCCCGCCCCCAGCAACTTCCAACCTTACGCAACCGTAAGTTGGTTACCAGCTTCCTCGGAAGGCGTGCTCGACTGCTCGATAGTAAGCGAATGGGCAGAATTTGCCTGAGATCTTGAGTTATAAGCGTCTGCAGAAGAAAAATGTGGATGAAATTAACGAGTAATGTATAAAGAAGGGGTGAAAATGTGTGCTCAGGCGCTTATAACTGGCGATCTCGTGCAATTCAGGGCTGGTTCGCCGACGACGACGCTTCTTCGCAGCATTGCGACTTCGTTGCGGTCGGCGCAGGGAACGGATCGGGACATTCCCGCGTCATTTCCGCGGTCGTGCTCTGGCAGAATGCCGTCATCGACCGAATCGAGACGGGAGGTTCGCCATGGGAGAGCGGAAGCTCAAGTTCCAGGATCGCTGGATGTTCAACCGCGTGCTATGCGAGGAGGAGGTGTGCCGCAAGGTGCTGCGCGCCGCGCTGGGGATAGAGGCGGGGGAGATCGCCTACCTGAACGCCGAGCAGTGCTTCGAGCCGCTCGCCGCCGGACGAGGCGTGCGCCTGGACGTGTTCGCCCGGGGCGACGGGCGGGTCTACGACATCGAGATGCAGGTCGCCAGGGAGCGAGACCTGGGGCGCCGCATGCGCTACTACCAGGCCGCCATGGACGTGGGGGAGTTGGGGTCGGGCGAGGACTTCGGCGCGCTGCCCGAGAGCTACGTGCTGTTCTTCTGCCGCCACGACGCCTACGGCAAGGGCGAGCCCGCGTACGTGATCGAGCGCAGGTGTGGGGCCCATCCCGACCTTGCTGTGGGCGACGCCTCCCCGTGGGTAGTGCTGAACGCCTCGGCGTGGGAGGCCTCCGCCGACCCCGGGCTGCGGGATGTGCTACGATACCTCCGGACCGGGGAGGCCGAAGGGCCCTTGTCGTCGGAGATCGACGCCCTGGTCGGCGTGTTCAACGAGGACAGGGAGTGGGTGGACCGCGTGCTTACCTACGAGCAGGAGACCGAGATGCGCTGCCGAAAGGCGCGGGAGGAAGGTCGGGAGGAAGGTCGGGAGGAAGGCGAGGCCCGTCTCGCCGTGCTCGTGGGCGCTCTGCTGGCCGACGGCCGTTCCGAAGACGTGGCCGCTGCGGTGGAGGACAAGGTGCGTCGCGAGGAGCTCTACGCCGAGCTCGGAATATGAGGCCAACGCGCCTATACCGTGCGCATTACGCCTGAAGGCGATGCGCTGGCCGAGAAGCGCTGCGCCGCGCAGTCCGAGGTGGCCGATCGCATCCTGTCGACCCTGACGCCCGAGGAGGTCGAGTCGTTGAACGTTCTCACGGAGAAGATCATCCACCAGTGCAAGGACATGGGCGTCCGCGGTGAGCGCAAGCATGGTCGCCACCATCGTCATGGCAAGAGCCGTAGCTGCCGCAAGTAGCGTTCGGCACGGCCCCGATGTCTTTTCAGATAATGGCCTCCCAGGGGGCCATTATTTTTCTCAAAGATTATTCTTGACATAGAATAAAGCATTGTTATAATAGATTTCGACAGAGCGGGAGATGCGAAGTCTCCTCCTCTCTCCTCTTCTCTCGTCCGCACGCGCCTATCCCCCTCGGGCGCCAAGGACACTCATTTGCGAGCCCGGGATCCCCCCTCCCCGGGCTCGCAGCATGTCAGGGGCCGGCTGCTTCGGAGGGAGGCCGGCCTCTCGGCTCTCTGCCGCTTTCCATCAAGGCGCACCGGCGCGTTGGCGCATGCGCTTTTCTTCCTTAAGAATCCCTGAGGTTTCGTTGCGAAGGCGAAAAGTGGGGTAGTATGGTCGAGAAAACGTGGCGGCCTTTGCGGGGCCGCCTGCACGTGGCGACTTCCAGAGGCACCAGACCGGGGAGTCGCCTGGATAGGGAAGGATTCGGCTATGCGAGAAATGCCCGCCAATCAGTTGAACCCGCGCATTAAGAGCGTTTGGCGCATCAACGATGCCATTTGGATTGTTGTCTCATCCCTGTGCTGCTTTCTGCCCTTCGCTATCATAGCGTTGGTGGCGCCAGAAGAAGCGTGGGCCGGGGTGGTGGCTCTTATTGTCGCTATCTTGTTCGTGGCGCTGCTTGTGCTGTGCGTGGTGGTGCTGCCGCCCATTCGCTATGCTCGTTGGCGCTACGAGCTTACGCCGGATTACCTGGACATCGCTCGCGGCATCTTCTGGCGCAAGCGCTTCGTCATTCCGTTCATCCGCGTGCAGAACACCGACACGCGCCAAGGGCCCATCCTGCGCGCCTTCGGGCTGTCCAGCGTCACCGTGGCAACTGCCGCCGGCGAGCACGAGATTCCCGGCCTCGGCATCGAAGAGGCCGACGTGCTGCGCGATCGTGCCGCCGAGCTGGCGCGTCTGGCCCGAGAGGACGTATAAATGAGCGCGCCGAACGTGCCCCCGCAGGTGCTCGCACCCGCGCCGATACCCCCTGCGGCGGCTGCCCCATCGACTGAGCTGCCGCGCCACCATGTGCACCACAGCTATATCTGGCTCGAAAGCGTGCGCACGATCTTCATCATTGCCGTATGTGTTGTGGTGGCGAACTTCTCCACCATCATTGGGCTTGTTGCCGAAGAGGGCATGGGCGCCGAGGCAGGGTTCATCATGGCGGTGGCTGGCATCGGCACGCTGGTGGTCATCCTCATTACGTTTGGCATCGTCGCCGGGCTGCGCGTCGTTGGCTACAAGCACCTGTACTTCACCGTCGGCCCCGACGAGTTCACGCTGTGCTCCGGCATCTTCAACAAGAAGCAGGTGCACGTGCCCTACCAGCGGGTCCAGTCCGTGGACCAGCGGGCGACGCTCCTTCAGCGATTGTTCGGCGTGTGCACGGTTTCCATCGATACGGCCGGCGGCGCGGCGAACAAGGCCGTCGTGGTGCCCTACGTCACCAAGGCCCAGGCCGAGTGGCTGCGCGCCGAGCTCTACAACCGCAAGAACGCTCTGGCCGCTCAGGCTGCCGTTGCGTCGGGCATGGCGGGTGCAGCGAGTACGGCCGCGACGGGCATGGCGGGTGCGGGCGCCCCGGTTCCGCAGTCGGTGGAGGCCGGTATTGCGGCTATGGCCCAGGGGGCGGCGGCCTTTGCCGGCAACGTGCCGAGCCCGGCCGTCGCGGGCAACGTGCTCGATGTGGGCGCCGAGGCATGGAGCCAAGTGGGCGGCGTGTTCGCCGGCCCTGCCCAGGACACCGGCCGCGTTACTTACGAGTACGGTCTCACTAACAAGGAGCTGTTCTTCGCGGGTCTTTCCAACACCACATCGGTGGGGCTCATCTTCGCCGGTCTGGTTGTCGGCGTGCTGCAAATCGTCGGTTTCATCTTCGACGTGATGGGGGATGCAGCCGATGGTGCTGTGGAAAGTGCCCTAGTTTTTGCCGGCTCCCAGGCTTCGGCCTACCTGATCGGGGCCGTTTCGGTGGGGATCATCGTGCTGGTGCTCGTGCTGTGGGTGTTTTCGGCGTTGGGTTCCTGCATCGGCTACGGCGGCTTCAAGGCGCGCCGTCGCAACAACCGTATCGAGGTGGAACACGGCTTGCTGCAGCACACCTTCCAAGGCATCGACATCGACCGCGTGCAGTCCGTGGTCGTGAAGCAGAGCTTTATCCGCCGTCTGCTCGGCTACTGCGAGCTGTCTCTCGGCAAGATTGACGCCGCCACGGGCGAGGATAGCGGCAATAAGCAGAACACTCTGGCCAATCAGGGGATCATCATCCACCCCTTCGTGAAGATGAACCGTGTGCCGGAAATCCTCGCCGGGCTCGTGCCGGAGTTCTCCGACCTTCCCCAGGAGGCGAAGCCCGTCGCGAAGGTGGCGCTGCGCCGAGCCGTGCTGCGCCAGGGCATCTGGTTCGGCGGCGGCTTCTGGCTGGCCGTGGTAGTCACCGTGTGCCTAGTGGTTTTCGGTTGGGTGAATGGAGAAGTTGCGACTGGCGGCATCGAGCTCGATTCCAAGGATCTGTTCCTTCTGAGCATTGGGTGGAACGTGATCGTGGTGGGTGGCTATGCGCTGGCGGCCGTCCTCTTCATCGTGGATATAGTGAACGCCGTGCTGTGGGCCCGCGAGTCCAGCTTCGCCTACAACCACCGCTTCATGCAGGTGAGCAACGGCGGCCTTTCTCGAGAAACAGTGAGTTTCCCGCGCCAGAAAATCCAGTTCGGCTGCACAAAGAGCAACCCGTTGCAGCGCCGTGCGGGCACCGACACGCTGCTCGCCACGACGGCGGCCGGTTCCGGCGGCACCACGACGACGCTCATCGACGCCTCCCACGCCGACGCCATGGCGTGGCTCGACTGGCTGAAGCCCGGCGGCAACCAGTAATCCCGGAAAATATGGTAAAGTACCGCCCATGAGTAAAACAGACGACACTGCAAATTCGAAGCCGGCCTTCCTCGATTTCCTGCGCCCCAAACGCGAAAGCGTTACCGAGGACGAGATCAAGGACATGGTGGCCGAGAATATCGAGCTTCTCGAAGACGAGAAGCGCATGATCAACGACATCCTCGATTTGGCCGACATGACGGTGCGCGAAATCATGAAGCCGCGCGTCGACATGATCATGGCCGAGGACACCGAACCGGCCCGCGCGGCGCTCGACCGCATGCGCGGCACGGGCTATTCCCGCCTGCCGGTCTATCACGAGGAAGTGGACGAGGTCATAGGCCTCGTGTCCTACAAAGACCTCATCGGCCCTCTGCTGGACGGCCGCATCGAAGACCCGGTAGCTGAGTTCATGTACGAGCCGCTTTACGTGCCCGAGACGAAAAACGTGCTGAAGCTTTTGTCGGAGCTGCAAGAGGCCCGCATGCAGATGGCCATCGTCGTGGACGAATACGGTGGCACCGACGGCCTCATTACCATGGAGGACATCATCGAGGAGATCGTCGGCGAGATTGCCGACGAGACCGACAACGATCGCGACCTCATTGTGCTTGTCGAGCCGAACCAGTGGCGCGTCGACGGTCGCTTTCCCGTGGAGGATGCCGTGGAACTCGGCTGGCCCGTGGAAGAATCCGACGACTACGAGACGCTTGCGGGCTGGATCATCCACGAGCTGGACTCCGTGCCCCGGGTGGGCGACGAGCTGCTGGTCGACGGCTACGCCTTCAAGGTGGTGAAGATGCGCCGCTCGCGCATTTCCATCGTGCAGGTGAAGAAGTTGCCATCGGTAAGTTGTGAAGAGTCGGTAACGACTGCCTGACAGCGCTCAGGGTCGCACCCGCGAGACCTGCGGGAACCCAGAAAGTGCGTTTTGTCAAGCGAACAAAGCGTGGATGTCGGCTACCGCCTCGGCACGGTTTCAGCCAACTAGGGTAAAATATCCGCGACATAAAACAGCATAGCATTCTTTACTGCAGCAATCCCACACCCTAATCCAGCACGCTGCGCCGCTTGAGCGGTTTAGTTTCGTGCTGTCGAGAAAGGGAATGAGTGGTCACAAGGCGCAAACAGAGTCATCGCAAAACCGTCGTGCTGGCGATGGTTGCGCTCTGCGTGCTGCCGATGCTGGCCGTGGGCTTCCTTGATGCTGGTTGGGCGTCCGCCGGTTCTCACGACATGGGGGCGACCACCTTTGGTCTCGCTCGTCAGTCCGCCGAGAACCCCAGCGCTTCCGATGTTTCTCCCGACACCGTGCAAGACAAGTCCGACGCGGACGTTCTCGCCGTGGAAGACGTCGCCGAGGAAGCAGCGCTGAAGACCGCCTCGTCCCGCGATGTGAGCGCCGGCGTGCAGGAAATCGCCGACGAGGAAGAGGCCGCGCGTCTGGCCGCCGAGGAAGCCGCTCGCGTCGCCGAGCAGGAGGCCATCGATCGGGCCGACGCCACGCGCTCCCGCTACTACGCTACCTTCGGCAGCCTGCCGGCCGGCGATGTGGATTTCTCCATCGGTCGCGAGGCGTTCATCGAAGAATGGTCCGCGCGCATCAACGATTACCTGTTCGGCAGCCCTCTGTCTGGCTACGGCGAGACCTTCGCCGAGGCGGCCTGGGAAGCGGGCATCGACCCGCGCTGGTCTCCGGCCATTTCCAACACCGAGTCCACCAAGGGCCGCGTTTGCTTCAAGTCCCACAACGCTTGGGGCTGGGATCAGACCAACTGGCCCGATTGGGACACGGCCATCCGCTCCCACGTGGCCGGTCTGGGCTATGGTTTCACCATCAGCTACTCCTACGCCATGCGCTACTGCCCCCCGAACTACGACAACTGGTATCGGGATACGCTGAATCAGATGCAATTAATCTAATAGGTTCCGTTCGCCCTGACGGGACGAACGGACTGGCCGACGCTGCGGATCCGACAGGCGCCTGCCCTCGCACCTCAAAGCTTACCCTCGCGTACCGAAGTACGCTCAGCCGCTTTTCGGCACGATTGCAGGCGCCTGTCGGCTCCTCGCTGACTTCCTTGGGCGATCAGGTGCGTTTATAATGGCCCTACTTAAGGAATAAGAAAGAGGTAGGGAATGAGCAACGTGATTGTGGTCGGGTGCGGGCGCGTGGGGTCGCAGCTGGCCAATATGCTCTCGGACAATGGCAACAACGTCTGCTGCATCGACAAGAACGCCGATGCCTTCGCGAACCTCGGCCGTAACTTCAACGGCAGCACCGTGCAGGGCGTGGGCTTCGACGAGGACGTGCTCATCCGTGCTGGCGTGGAAGAGTGCGATGTGCTGGCCGCCGTCACCCAGCTGGACAACACGAACCTCATGTGCGCGGAGGTGGCCAACCATCTGTTCGGCGTGCCCCATGTCATCTCGCGTCTGTACAATCCCGACCACGAGCGTGCCTATATGCAGCTGGGCATCGACTACGTCTGCGGCACGTCACTGGTGGCCGAGGATGTGTTCTCGAAGATTGTGTCAGGCCACGGCTCCCACATTGACACGTTCGGTGAATTCGAAGTGCTCCGGTTCACGCTGGATCTTTCCAGCCGCGACAACGCCAAAACGATCCGCGTCTCGGAACTTGAGCGCGATCACGAGGTGCGCATTATCGCCTTCGAACGCGCCGATGGCTCTGCGTCCTCCATTCCGACGCCCGACTCGCTGCTGTACGCGGGCGACTCCATCCTCGCTTGTGTGCGTCATGACGTCATCGCGCCGTTCTCGCGTTATATTCTGGATTAGGTGGTACCCATGTACATCGTTATCGCTGGCGGCGGCAAAATCGGGTCGTATCTGGCTGGCATCATGTTGAAGAGCGGCAACGAGGTGGCCGTCATCGAGCAAAGGCTCGCCACGGCCGACCGCCTCTCCGTGCAGCTGACTGGGCCGTACCTCGTCATTCACGGCGACGGCTGCGACTCGCGCTACCAAGAGGACGCGGGCATCCGCCAGGCCGATGTGTTCGTGGCCACCACGGGCCAGGACGATTCGAACCTCGTATCCTGCGAAATCGCCCAGCGCGTGTTCCGCGTGCCCCGCTGCATCGCTCGCGTGAACAATCCGAAAAACGAGCGCATCTTTCGTGAAGTGGGCATCGAATGCGTGTCCTCTACGACGCTCATCGCGAACCTCATCGAGGAGGAGGCGCTCTTGGGATCGGTGTCCGTCGTGTCGTCGCTGACTCATGGCAACGTGGCTCTGGCCGAGGTGATGGTGCCGCGCATGCGCCACTTCTCCAATGAGGACGGCGTGCTCATCGACGAGGTGCCGCTGCCGGACAACGCGATCATTGCCGCCATTGCCAGCGGGGGCGATGTGGAAGTGGCCAACGACGAGACGGTGCTGCATCCGGGGGACAAGGCCATCGTAGTGGCGGACGAGGACGTGCTGGACGACGTGCGGCTGGCGTTTCGGGGGCTCTAGTGGTTGCGGAAAGGGCCGGTTGCATGTCGCTCGGGGCGGAATCAGGGGGTACCTTGATTCGCGGCTGCGAGTCCGCTGGGGAGGAGCTACGGGGTATTCCAATTCGCTCAGACAGTCCTCGCTTGGTGAAACAGCCCACTGGGCTGTTTCAGTCGCTGTGGAACT
>ERZ837487.2413-NODE-2413-length-19201-cov-18.648543_pt1 | contig 19201 bp, 15 predicted proteins | sample MGYA00519911_ERZ837487 | MGnify/ENA primary metagenome ERZ837487 (study PRJEB31850, sample SAMEA3708818) | human gut metagenome | biome: human gut; feature: human-associated habitat; material: faeces | place: China | collected 2014 ...
GGCATTGGCAAGAAGGACGAGATCCATGAGGTCTCCGACGGCTACGCCCGCAACTATCTGTTCCCGCGCAAGCTGGCTGCTGTGGCCGATGCCAGCGCGGTAAATGTGGCCCGCAGCAAGGAAGCTGCTGCCGATTTCCACGAGGCTGAGACTGTGGCCGCCGCCAAGGCTCTGGCCGCAAAGATCGAGGGCAAGACTGTGGTCATCAAGGCCAAGGGCGGCGCTTCCGGCCGTCTGCACGGCAAAGTTACCGGCAAGGAAGTTGCCGAGGCTCTGGCAGTGCTGGCCGGTGCTCCCATCGATAAGAAGAAGATCGAGCTGGAAACCAAGGACATCAAGGATGCCGGCGTGTTCAACGGCAAGGTTCGCCTGCACGTTGGCGTGGTCGCTTCCTTCAAGATCCAGGTGGAAGTGGAACAGGCCTGATCTGTGTGCCATCTGCGCCCCCTCACAGCAGGGGGCGCTTTTTGGCTTTTCAGCAATTTGACGCAGAAGGATAAAAACCATGCCGAATGAACGACATTATAACAACGAACTGAATCTGGAAAGCATGGGCATCAGCCAGCCGTTCAATATGCAGGCGGAGCAGAGCGTGCTGGGCGCGGTGCTGCTCAAGCCCGAAACGCTGACGGATCTGGTGGAGATCATCAAGCCGGAAATGTTCTACACCCGTCAGAATGCCCAGATCTGGAGCGAGATGCTGCGGCTGTTCACCGCCGACCAGACCATCGACTTTGTCACCCTGCTGGACGCCGTTATTTCCGACGGCGTATTTCCCAGTGCGGACGAGGCAAAAGTCTACCTGACCGGTCTGGCCGAAACGGTGCCCAGCATTTCCAACGTGAAGGCCTATGCCCAGATCGTGCAGGAAAAGTATCTGGTGCGCCAGCTGATGGGTGTGGCCAAAGACATCCTGCAGGACGCCGGGGATGAGCCGGATGCCGATCTGCTGCTGGAAAACGCCGAGCAGCGCATCTATGAGATCCGCTCCGGCCGTGACAGCAGCGCCCTGACCCCGCTTTCCTCCAGTATGGTGGAAACGCTGACCAACCTGCAGAAGATCAGCGGCCCCGATGCCGACAAGTACAAGGGCATTCCCACCGGGTTCCGCCTGCTGGATACGGTGCTGACGGGTCTTGGCCGCGGAGACCTGATCATTCTGGCCGCCCGCCCCGGTATGGGCAAAACCAGTTTTGCGCTGAATATCGCCACCCGCGTTGCTATGCAGCAAAAAGTTCCGGTGGCGATCTTCAGTCTCGAAATGACCAAGGAGCAGCTCACGAACCGCATCCTCTCGGCGGAGGCAGGCATCGACAGCCAGGCATTCCGCACCGGTGCCCTGCGCGCTGAGGACTGGGAATATCTGGCCCTTGCCACCGAAAAACTGCATGATGCGCCGATCTATATGGACGATACTTCCGGTATCACCATCACCGAGATGAAGGCCAAGATCCGCCGGGTCAATCAGGATCCTACCCGCCCCAACGTGGGCCTCATCGTCATCGACTATCTGCAGCTGATGACCACCGGCCAGCGCAGTGAGAACCGTGTGCAGGAGATCAGCTCCATCACCCGAAACCTTAAAATCATGGCCAAGGAAATGAACGTGCCCATCATCGCGCTGAGTCAGCTGTCCCGTGCGGTGGAAAAGCAGGGCAACAATTCCAGCCACCGCCCGCAGCTGTCCGACCTGCGCGACTCCGGTTCCATCGAGCAGGACGCCGACTGCGTTCTGTTCCTGTACCGCGATTCCTATTACGCCAGCCAGAACCCGGACGGTGCCGAGGTGGACGCCGACACGGCCGAGTGCATCGTGGCGAAGAACCGTCATGGCGAGACCAGCACTGTGCCGCTGGGCTGGGACGGTGCCCACACCCGCTTTATGGATGTGGACTTCAAACGCTGATGAATCGGGAAGAAATCATCGCCCGGGTGCGGGAGTTCTGCACCCGGGAAGGGCTGCTGACTCCGGGCACACCACTGCGCCTTGCGGCGGCGGTGTCCGGCGGGGCCGACAGCATGGCGCTGCTGGGCATTCTGCGTGCGCTGCAGCCGGAGTTCGGCTATGAGCTTTCGGTCTGCCATGTGAACCATGGCCTGCGGGGCGCGGCTGCCGACCGGGACGAAGCCTTTGTCCGCGCCGAGTGCGCCCGGCTGGGCGTGCCGCTGCGGGTATTCCGCGCGTCAGAACTGGCCGAAGAGGTTGGCTGTCCACCGGAACATGCCGGCGAGGACTGGGCGCGCCGCCTGCGGTACGCCTGCTTTGCGCGGCTGTGCAAAGAGGGGATAGACCGGGTCGCAACCGCCCATACTGCAAATGACCAGGCGGAGACGCTGCTGCTGCGGCTGGCCCGGGGCACCGGGCTGCACGGTGCGGGCGGCATCCGCCCCCGGCGGGGCGTCTATCTGCGTCCACTGCTGGAACTGACCCGGCAGGATACCGAGCAGTTCTGCCGGAAGACCGGGCAGTGCTGGGTGACGGACGAGACCAACGCCACTGATGCCTATGCCCGCAACCGCCTGCGCAGTGCTGCTGTGCCTGCCCTGCAGAGCACCAACACGGCAGCGGTGGAAAATCTGGCCCGTTTCTGTGAGAAGGCGGCGCAGGCCGATGCCTACTTTGCGCAAAAGGCACAGCAGCTGCTGATGATCGCACGCCTGACGGCGGCACAGGCTGCAGACATGCCCGCGAGGGCAAGAGCGGCGCTGCAATGCGGCTGGCCGGTGTGGCGGCTGGAAGATCTGGCCGCTGCAGACGAATTGATCCTGGAAGCGGCCATGCACAGCCTTGTGGCTCCGGAGCGGGACGCTGAGGAAAAATATGTGCGGCTGCTGTGCGGCATTGTGCGGCAGGGCAGCGGCGCGGTGCAGCTGACAGGCCGGGTGCGGCTGTGCGCAGGCGGCGGGTGCTTCTGGCGCGAAGAAGCGCCTGACCCGCAGCCTGCGCAGGCGCTGCCGGAAACGCTGCCTTTTCAGCCCGAAAAACAGCCCGAAATGCGGCTGCCCGGCGGCTGGAAGGTGAAAGCAGAACTGTTGAAAGCGGATTTTGAAGAAAAAATACAAGTCGTTCATAAAAAAGACTTAAAAAATCGGGCGGATTATGCTAGAATAACTACGTTATACACTGGCCTTGTTCTGCGTGCACGTCAGCCGGGCGACCGGTTCCGGCCTGCGGGGCGGGGCGTGAGCAAACCGCTGCGCAAGTGGATGAACGAAGCAAGCATTCCCGCCTGCCGGAGAGATCTTCTGCCGGTGCTGGCCGCAGGCAGCGAAGTTGTGTGGGTCTGCGGCGGCGGCTTTGCCGAGGGGCTTGCCCCGGACGAAAACACCGCACAGGTGCTGCAGATGGAATATGAAATGGGAGGAAACCAATCATGAGCATGAACGATGATATCAAGACCGTTCTGGTCTCGGAAGAAGAACTGAAAGCAAAGGTGGCTGAGCTGGGCGCTCAGATCAGCAAGGATTACGAGGGCAAAAACCTTGTTCTGGTGTCCATCCTCAAGGGCTCTGTGGTCTTTATGGCCGACCTGATGCGCGCTGTGAGCATCCCCTGCAGCATCGACTTCATGGTCGTGTCCAGCTACGGCGGCAGCAATACCACCACCAGCGGTCTGGTCAAGATCATCAAGGATCTGGACGGCGATCTGTCCGGCAAGGATGTGCTGATCGTGGAGGATATTCTGGACACCGGCGTTACTCTGTCCAATCTGGTGCCGATGCTCAAGATGCGCAACCCCAACTCGGTGAAGATCTGCACCATCCTCGACAAGCCCAGCCGCCGCAAGGCCGACATCCAGCCCGATTACGAGGGCTTCCGTGTGCCGGACGAGTTCGTGGTGGGCTATGGTCTGGACTACGACGAGAAGTACCGCAACCTGCCCTATGTGGGTGTGCTGAAGCCTGAGATCTACGAGAAGTAAGCTTCTCATTATAATTCATCCAAGAACTGGAGTTGATTTTTTTGCAATCCAAGAGACCCCGTTTTAACCCGCTGATTTTAGCGCTGGCTCTGGCAGCTGTGCTGATGGTGTGGTCGGTGCTGGGCGGCAGCGGCGACAGCGGCAGTACTTCCTCCATGGCCTATTCCACGGCGGTGCAGTACTTTGAAAACCTGCAGGTCAAACAGTTCACGCTGGATCTGAACACCGGCGTGCTGACCATGAACCTGAAGGAAGGCAAACTGCCCCTGCCCGACACCACTGCCCAGAGCGTCACCCAGTCCACCGGCGGACTGCTGAGCGGTATGCTGTCCTCTTCGGACACAGCGGTGGCTGCTCAGAAGAACGACGACGGCACGGTGACGGTGCGCTACAAGCTGCCTTACGCTTCCATGTTCGTCAGCCATATCAGCGACTACATCGATCAATATGATGCAGCCAACCCGGACGAGCCCATGGTGTATGATTACACCCCCGTGAAAGAGAGCATCCCATGGCTGGAGATTTTGTTCTATCTGGGCATGCTGGGCTGTACCGGCTTTTTGCTGCTCTCCATGATGCGCGGCGGCGCTGGCGGCGGCGGGATCATGAACGTCGGCAAGGCCAAGGTCAAGGACGAGCATGAGAACAAGAAAACCGCTACCTTTGCCGATGTTGCCGGCGAGGACGAGGAAAAGGAAGAACTGAAAGAGGTCGTCGAGTTCCTCAAGAGCCCGGACAAGTTCAATACGCTGGGTGCCCGCATCCCCCATGGCGTTTTGCTGGTGGGCCCTCCGGGTACCGGTAAGACCCTGCTGGCCCGTGCCTGCGCAGGCGAGGCCGGTGTGCCGTTCTACTCCATCTCCGGTTCCGACTTTGTGGAGATGTACGTCGGCGTGGGTGCTTCCCGCGTGCGCGATCTGTTCGACAAGGCCAAAAAGACCATGCCCTGCATTATCTTCATCGATGAGATCGATGCGGTGGGCCGTCAGCGCGGTGCCGGTCTGGGCGGCGGTCACGACGAGCGTGAGCAGACCCTGAACCAGCTGCTGGTGGAGATGGACGGCTTTGAGGCCAACGATGGCGTTATCGTCATGGCTGCTACCAACCGTGCCGACATTCTGGATAAGGCACTGCTGCGCCCGGGCCGTTTTGACCGTCAGGTCTATGTGGGCCTTCCGGACGTCAAGGGCCGCGAAGAGATCCTCAAAGTTCACACCAAGAATAAACCCTTGGCTCCCGATGTTTCCCTGAAGGTCATTGCACAGCGCACCGCCGGTTTTGCGGGCGCTGATCTGGAAAATCTGGTCAACGAGGCCGCCCTGCTGGCAGCCCGCCGCAACCGCAAGGCCATCACGATGGAGGACATTGAGGAAGCTTCCATGAAGGTCATGGCCGGCCCCGAAAAGAAGAGCCGTGTCGTGACCCCCGAGGAAAAGAAGCTGACCGCTTACCACGAAGCAGGCCACGCCGTGGCAGGCTTCTACTGCAAGCATCACCCCCGTGTGCATGAGATCACCATCATCCCCCGCGGTCAGGCCGGCGGCTACACCATGTACCTGCCCGAGAAGGACCGCAGCTATGTGACCAAGGGTGAGATGTTCGAGGATATCGTGTCCAGTCTGGGCGGCCGCGTGGCTGAGCAGCTGATTCTGGATGACATCTCTACCGGTGCCTCCAACGATCTGCAGCAGGCCACCAACATTGCCCGCCAGATGATCACCAAGTACGGCTTCTCCGAGCGGCTTGGCCCTGTGGTCTACGGCACCTCGCAGGAAGAGACCTTCCTCGGCCGCGATTTCGGCCAGGGCAAGGGCTACAGCGAGACCACCGCAGCCGAGATCGACGGCGAGATGCGGGATATCATCGACGAGGCCTACGAGACCTGCCGCCGCACCCTGACCGAGCATATCGACCAGCTGCACGCACTGGCCAAGGCTCTGATGGAGCGCGAAAAGCTCAACGAGCAGGAGTTCAACACCATCATGGCGGGCGGCACCCTGCCCCCGCGTGAAGACAACGAGCCGAAGCCGGAACAGCCCGCACAGCCGGAGCAGACCGTGCAGCCTGCACCGGTGGAAACAGCGGAATCTGCAGAGCAGGCCGAGAAGGCCGAACCGGCAGAGACTGCAACGGCCCAGCCGGCCCCGGAAACTCCGGACGCCGACAAGCCGCAGGACTGACCCCGGCAAGCAACCAACGAAAGGAGCGAGTGTCGTGGAGGAAAATTTTGATCTGGTCGCACGGACGCGCGCAAATTATTATACCCCCGGCAGCCCGGTGCAGTTTGTCTGCGTGGAGCTGTTAAAAGGCGATGTCAGCGGCGAACATGCCGTCTGCCTGACCTTCAAGAACATTTCCAAGGTCCATCTGACGGCGCTGGAGATCCATTTCAAGTGCAAGGGTGTGGACGGTGTGATCCTCTGTGAGGATCAGTTCGAGTACCGCGACCTGAACGTGAAGCCCGGCGAACAGTTTGGTCAGGATGATGCTGTGTTCATTACCGCAAAGGCTATTACCAGTGTGGATGTCTCGTTGTGCAGCGTGTACAACGGCAAGCGTGTGGTGAAGCTGGACAGCATCAAGCGGGTCCGTCTGCCGGCACCCCGCCGCCTGACGCCGGATCTGGAAAAGGCTTTGGAAACCCGCATGAATCGCACCGGCCTGAAGTATCAGCCGCAGGTGTTTGAAAACGGCTGGTACTGCGCCTGCGGTGCTTTCCACCCGAAAGAAGAGGACACCGTTTACTGCTCTGAGTGCGGCTGCGACCGCATCCTGCTGCAGAACGCGCTGAACACCCTGCTGCAGCCTGAACAGCCTGCAGCAGAGGACGAAGTGGAAACGGTGATCGCGCCCGAGACGCCTGCTGCTGCAGCACCGGAAGAACCGACCCGTGTTCTGGGGGCGCAGCGCCCGGCCCAGCCCATGCAGGAGGAGCCGACCCGGATCGTGAGTGCGGCACCGGTGCGGGAGCCGGAACCCCGGCAGGAAGAAGCGCCTGCCGGGCAGACCCGCATTCTGGACGCCGAGACCCGCGCCCGGTTCCCGGGCAGTGCAGCCCGCAGCGAAGCAGACGATGGGACCCGTGTGGCCCCTGCTGCCCGCCGTGCTCAGCCTGTGGCTGAGGTGCCGGAAGAGGATGACGAAGAGGACTACGAGGACGAGCGCGACAGCGTGGCAGAAGCTCTGATCCGCTGGGTGCCGCCCATCACGGCCATCCTCTGCGCAGGCGTGGCTCTGTGCGGATTCATTTATTACCAGTTCGTGCTGTAACATCATGAGCCGCAGCGGAGAAGGCAGTGCGCCTTCTCCGCTTTTTCATATCCGGAAGGGAGAAGTTGAACCATGCAGGAAGAAGCTTTACAGGCAGCCTTTGAAGTCAAGGCGGCCTGCGACGAGATCAGTCGCAAACTGCTGCGCTGGCACTGGGAGCACAAGCCCGGCAGCCACAGTCTGGACTCGCTGATCCAGCACGTTGCACAGCGCCGGGAGGAAAGCCCGGATTACTATGACCGGACGCCGGATCTTTCCGGCAAGACCAGCTGGCAGCAGCTGGACACCACCATCTGTATGCGGGTGCTGCTGGACCCGGAAAAGGACGCTGCCCGCCCGCTGGATCTGCTGGGCAACATGGAGCACCCGGGCGCTGCCCGCCGGGCCTGCAATGCAGTGCGTACCGCCCGCAACAAGGCCGCCCACGCCGCCGACCGCACCGAGGCTGCGCAGGCGGCGATCCTCTTCAACGAGGCGGTAGAAAGTCTGGAAGAGGGCTATGCAGGCACAGCGTTCCGGGAAAACGAGCTGGCCCGGTACTACCGCGAAGCAGAGGATTTTCTGGCCCGCTGCGGCGCAAAGGAGCCGTCGGAACCCCGCGCAGAGGAGCAGGAACAGCCCGCAGAACGGCGCACATCCCGTGCGGCTTCCGGTTCTGCACAGAGCAAAAACAGCCGCAGCCGCAAGCAGAATGCTTCCCGCCCGGCGGCAAAGAACACCGGCAAAAAGAAGCAGCCCACAGGGAACAGGGCAGAGCCCAAAAAGAAAACCCGGAAAAATGCGGTGCAGAACAAAACCGTCTGGGCGGTGCTGCTGGCCGCTGTGGTGCTGGGACTGCTGATGCGGGCGATCGCTATGGGACTGCTGTAAAAGCAACGTTTCTGAGAATAAGTCGATTTAAAGGAGGAACAGTCGGCTCGGTTTGGACAGAGTAACCAGAAAGTTGAGACTGATTCCGGAATAAACCGGGAAAAGTGCATCTTGCAGACGGGGTGAAAGGGATTTATAATAAACTTGAAAACGTTTACACAGTTCCTTGTATCTCAGAAGAGAGAGTAGTTCAGATGACCATCAGCGACATTGCAAAAATGGCGGGCGTGTCCAGCGCCGCAGTCAGCCGTTACCTGAACGGCGGCCCGCTCAGCGAGCAGAAACGCGCCGCCATCCATGAAGTGATAGAAAAAACCGGCTACCACCCGGATTCCGCCGCCCAGACCCTGCGCACCGGTAAGGTGAATCAGGTGGGCGTCATCGCGCCCAACATCGGCTCGCAGTCGGTGGGGCTGATCACCGAGGGCATTGCCCGGGAGCTGGACAGCAAAAATTATATGGTGCTGCTGGGCAACACCGGGTTGGATGCGCAGAGGGAGCTTGGCTACCTGAAGGCCATGCAGCGCAACCATGTGGCAGGTATCATCCTGCTGGGGTGCAGCTACACGCCCCAGCTGGCGCAGGCCCTGCAGGACTGCCGCGTGCCGGTGGTGGTCACGGGGCAGCGCTTCCCGGAGGTGCCCTGCGTGTACAATGATGACTGCAGCGCCACCCGGGAGCTGACAAGATTGATGCTGGACCGCGGCCGGAAAAAAATCGTCTATATCGGCGGAAACGAGCATGATCAGGCCGTCGGCCTGCTGCGCCGCATCGGAGTGCAGGATGCGCTTGCAATGGCCGGACAGAACAGCGAAGATCTGACGCGGATCTGCTGCACAGCCTTTACCATGGAAGAGGGCGAGCGCTGCATGAAGGAGCTGCTGACGGCCCGCCCGGAGCTGGACGGCGTAGTCTGTGTGACCGACACGGTGGCCTTTGGTGCCATGCACGCACTGAAACAGGCCGGGCGGAAGATCGGCGGGGACGTGAGTCTTGCCGGCGTGGGCGACAGCTGGGTCGGCAGTGTGACCGAGCCGGGGCTGACGACCGTGCAGTTCTATCAGAAGCAGATCGGCGAGGAAGCTGCCCGGATGCTGCTGCAGATGCTGGACGAAAAAGAACATGGCGGCCCGGTGCGTCAGGTAACGCTGGGCTACCGGGTCGTGGAGCGCGGCTCTATTTGAGAGAGGGAAATGTATGGATCGGAAGCTGATTTTTCTGGATATCGACGGCACCCTTCTGCCGCCGGGCGATATGCTGGTGCCGGAAAGCACCCTGCGCACGCTGGAACAGGCAAAGGCCAACGGCCACAAACTGTTCCTCTGCACAGGCCGCAACTACCGTATGACCGAACCGCTGCTCCGGCACGACTGCTTTGCGGGCGCGGTGTGCAGCGCAGGCGGCTATGTGCTCTGCGACGGCAAGGTGCTGGTGGATCTCCCCATGGAGCCGCAGCAGGCCGAGGGCGTGCGTGCGGCACTGGAACGCCATGGCGTGGAATGCACGCTGGAAGCCCGGGACGCCACCTTTGGCGGCAGCGAGATGATCAAGCGCTGGAGCTTTACCCACCAGAAGGGAAAAGCACTGAACAGCGAAGCCGAGCGCTGGCGCAAGGCTATGGAAGAGGGCATGTCCATTATCCCGTTGAGCGAATACCGGGGCCAGCCGTTGTACAAGATCGTGTTTATCGCCAACCACGAGAGCGATTTGAACGAAGCAAAGCAGCTGTATGAAGACCAGTTCGTCTTCTGTGAGAGCAAGCTGGACAAGCTGACCGGCGGCTTCGTAAACGGCGAACTCATCAACCGCAAGTTTGATAAGGGCACCGGCATCAAGGCTATCTGCGACCATCTGGGCTGCACGCTGGCCGATACCATCGGCTTCGGCGACAGCGACAACGACCTGCAGATGACCGATGTGGCCGGTATCAGCGTGTGTATGGAAAACGGCTCGGAGAACCTCAAAAAGCGCTGCGACCGCATTGCACCCTCGGTGTATGATGATGGCATTACCAAAGAATTCAAGGTTCTGGGCCTGATTTGATGAAAAAGCTCCTGCGGAGAAAATTCTCTGCAGGAGCTTTGCTGCTTTAAGGCTTTCCGTTATGCGGAAAACGTGGTAAAATCAAAGAAACGACAAACACGGGAGGAAACGAAAATGCGTCCGGTTCTGGAAGTATGTGTGGACAGCACCGCCAGTGCGCTGGCGGCAAAACGGGGCGGGGCAGACCGGCTGGAGCTGTGCGCCGACCTTATCATCGGCGGCACGACGCCCAGTCTGGCATTGCTACGGCAGGTGAAGGAACAGACCGGACTGCCGGTGCGGGCATTGCTGCGGCCCCGATTCGGGGATTTCTGCTATGACCGCTGGGAGCTGGCGCAGATGGTGCAGTCGGCAGAAGAACTGGTAAAGGCAGGAGCGGACGGCATTGTTACCGGTGTTCTGACCCCGGACGGACAGCTGGACACGGAAGCCATGCGTCCCATTTATGCGGCGGCAACCGAAGCGGCAACACAGGCAGGACACCCTGTAGCACTGACGGTTCACCGTGCGTTCGATGTCTGCGCCGACCCCTTTGCGGCACTGGAAACAGCCGTAGAGCTGGGGGTATGCACCATCCTGACCAGCGGGCAGGCAGCCAGCGCACCATCTGGGGCAGACCTGCTGCGTGAGCTGATAAAGCGGGCGAATGGCCGGGTGGAGATCCTTGCCGGGGCGGGCGTCTCGGCGGAGAACATCCCGGCGCTTGCGGCGCAGACCGGGGTGTGTGCTTTCCATCTCTCCGGCAAGCAGGTGCTGGACAGCCGCATGACCTTCCGGCGGGAGGGTGTGCCCATGGGCCTGCCGGGGTTCTCGGAGTTTGAGGTGTGGCAGACCGGCGAGGAAAAAGTCCGCGCCGCCCGGCAGGCGCTGGATGCCATCCAGCGATAAGATACAAAAAACAGGAGCAGCTGCATGTTGTGTGCAACTGCTCCTGTTTATTTGATTTAGTAGTGCAGCTTATCGGCGGTCAGTGCTTCCAGCACGGGCAGCATGGCGGCGGCTTCCGCCTTTGCGGCGGGCAGGTCCATGTCGCGGTAGTTGCCACATTCCACCTCGCTGGCACCGGGCACGGCGCCTTCAAAGGCAGCCATAAAGCGGAAGGACTCCACCGTCAGCTCCAACGCATCGGCGGGGGACAGCCCCCGGGTCAGCAGGTAGAAGCCGGTGCGGCAGCCCATGGGGCCGACGTAGATGACGCCGTCCTTGAACTTGCTGTTGCGCGCATAAGTGGCAAACAGATGTTCCAGCGTATGGGCAGCGCCGGTGGTAAGGTAATCGCCCTGATTCGGTTTTTTCATGCGGATATCCCAGGTCAGCACGTCGCCGTCCTGACGGCTCAGGTACATGCCGCGGTCGAGCTTGGTATGGTCCACACAGAAGCTTGCAATGCGTTCCATCTGTATGTCCTCCGGTTATGCCTGCAGGCGCTGCACGCTGCCGTGAGCGCAGTCCACAGCGACCATCAGGCCGTCGCGGATGTGGCTGGTGGCACCGGCGGCACCCACGACGGTGGGTTTCTGCAGAGCCTTGCCCACGATGGCGGCGTGGCTGTTCAGGCCGGGTTCCTCCACCACCAGAGCGGAGGCGTCGCGGACGAAGTCCATCATCTCGTTGCTGGTGGAAGGCACAACCAGAACCATGCCAGGCTTGAACTTGGCGCGGACTTCTTCCAGCGTGCGGCAGACGCAGGCCTTGCCGGTGGCGTTGGTCACATCGGCGTTCTCACGGCCCACGCCCACGCCGGTGGCCAGACAGTTGCCCACCATGTGGATTTTGATCATGTTGGTGGTGCCGGACACGCCCACGGGCACGCCGGCGGTGACAACGGCCAGCTCGCCGTTGTGCAGGTAGCCGTTCTCCTTGGCCAGAGAGGTGGACATCTCGATCAGTTCATCGGTGCTGTGTGCCAGAGACATCATCAGCGGGGTGATGCCCCAGCTCAGGGCCAGCTGGCGCTGCACCTGCTCCTTCATGACGCAGGCGATGATGGGCTGCTCGGGGCGGTACTTGCTCAGCAGGCGGGCCGTGTTGCCGGACTCGGACACGGTGACGATGGCGGCGGCGTTCACGTCCTTTGCGGTCAGGCAGGCAGCGTGTGCGGTCGCATCGCTGACGCTGATCTTACCGTTGGTGCTCTCGGTCAGGGGAGCAAAACGGGAGTGGTTTTCCTGCTCGGTACGCTCGGCGATGGCGGACATGGTCTTGAGCGCTTCCACGGGGTAAGCACCTGCAGCGGTCTCGCCGGACAGCATGATGGCAGAGGTGCCGTCATAGATGGCGTTTGCCACGTCGGAGATCTCGGCGCGGGTGGGGCGGGGGTTCACGATCATGCTGTCCAGCATCTGGGTAGCGGTGACGATGGGCTTACCGAAGGAGAAGGAGCGCTCGATGATGTTCTTCTGGATGCCGGGCAGCTCGGTGAAGTCGATCTCGACGCCCAGATCGCCGCGGGCGACCATGACGGCGTCGGCGGCAGCCAGAATGCTGTCGATGTTGTTCACGCCCTCGCGGTTCTCGATCTTTGCAATGATGCGGATGTCGGAGTCGTACTCATTCAGCAGGTTGCGGATGTCGTAGACGTCCTGTGCGGTGCGCACGAAGGAAGCTGCGATGAAATCGAAGCCCTGCTGTGCGCCGAAGATGATATCGTCGCGGTCGCGCTGGCTCATATACGGCATGGACAGATGCACGCCGGGGACGTTGACGCCCTTCTTGTTCTTGATCTTGCCGCTGTTCAGCACCTTGCAGACGATGTCGGTGTCGTTGACGGTCTGGATCTGCAGCTTGATCAGGCCGTCGTCCAGCATGATGGTGCCGCCGGGCTGCACGTCCTGCGGCAGATCCTTGTAGGTGATGGAGCAGATCTCCTTGGTGCCCTCGACCTCGCGGGTGGTCAGGGTGAACATCTGGCCGGCATCCAGCATCTCGGTGCCGTTCTTAAAGTCCTTCAGGCGGATCTCGGGGCCCTTGGTGTCCAGCAGGGCAGCGACCGGCAGACCTAGCTCTTCACGGATGGACTTCAGCTTTTCGAGACGGCCCAGGTGCTCTTCGTGGGAGCCGTGGGAAAAATTGAACCGGGCAACGTTCATGCCGTTGGCGACCAGCTCGCGCAGAACGCCTTCTTTATCGGTAGACGGGCCCAGGGTGCAGATGATCTTGGTTTTTCTCATATACTTTACCTCCAACTACTCTTTCTCATTCTCTATTTTGCGGCAGGCCGTCTGCTGTCATGCAGGCAGGCCGCACACGACCAACGGGAAAAATCCCGTGCAGTGGTGAAAAAACGGAAAAGCTCCTGCATTCCAAAACTCTTCCATCTACTATTATAATCGCTTGGATACAATAGGGCAAGTAAAAAATAGGTGAAGAAAGCAGATTTTTCGCCGGTTAAGACCTTTTTGCCGCGGAATGACGATACTGCGGCAAAATTGCGTTTTTTCGTTGTCGGATTTGTGAACGGAATGACAAACTTTTTGGCAAAAATGACGGAGATTTTCCGGCGCGGAAAAAGCCTTGCATCCGGTGCGGGTTTTGCTTATAATGATAGGTAAGAAGTATCACTTTATCCGGGGCGATACCCCGGAGGAAATGGAGAAAACCGATATGGAAAAGCGTGTTTTTCTGATCGTCCTCGACAGTTTCGGCATCGGCGCAGAGCCGGACGCCGCCGCGTTCGGCGACGAGGGCACCAACACTCTGGGCGCGATCGCAAAGCACCCGAATTTCAATTGCCCCAATCTGCGCAAACTGGGCCTGTTCAACATCGACGGCGTGACCGCAGGCGAAAAAACCGATGCACCCGCCGGTGCCTTTGCCCGCCTGCAGGAGCAGAGCATGGGCAAGGATACCACCATTGGCCACTGGGAGATCGCCGGTGTGGTCAGCCCGAAACCGCTGCCCACCTTCCCTGAGGGCTTCCCGGACGAGCTGATCCATGAGTTTGAGGAAAAGACCGGCCACAAAGTGCTGTGCAACAAGCCCTACTCCGGCACGCAGGTGCTGAAGGACTACGGTGAGCAGGCCATGCGGGAGAACGCTCTCATCGTCTACACCAGCGCCGACAGCGTTTTTCAGGTGGCGGCCAACGAAGAGCTGGTGCCGGTGCCGGAGCTGTACCGCTACTGCGAGATCGCCCGTGAGATGCTCAAGGGCGAGTACAGCGTGGGCCGTGTCATTGCGCGCCCCTTCCTGGGCAAGACTGCCGACACCTTCTACCGTACCACAAACCGCCACGACCTGAGCCTGAAGCCGCCCCGCGCCACCATGCTCGACCTGCTCAAGGGCGCAGGCAAGGACGTTATCGCCGTGGGCAAGATCTTTGACATCTTCGACGGCGAGGGCGTGACCGAAAAGATCAAGACCACCGGCAACACCAACGGCATCGCCTTTACTAAGGCCTTGCAGACCCGCGATTTCGAAGGTCTGGCCTTTGTGAATCTGGTGGACTTTGATATGCTGTACGGCCACCGCCGCGATGTAGCAGGCTATGCCGCTGCCGCCACCGAGTTCGACAAGTTCCTTGCCGACTTCATCCCCGGGATGCGGGAGGGCGACCTGCTGATGGTGACAGCGGACCACGGCTGCGATCCGTCCTATACCAAGACCACCGACCACACCCGCGAGTATGTGCCGTACCTTGTCTGCGGCAAGGGCGTGAAGCCCGGCGTGGACCTCGGCACGAAGCTGTGCTTCGGCACCATTGCGCAGACTATCTGCGAATATCTGGGCGTGGACGCTTCCTCTCTGGACGGCAAGAGCGTCTGGAACGAGATCAAGGCATAAAAAGAGCATAAGAAAAACCCGGACTGCTGCGGCGGTCCGGGTTTTTCTGTGTTATGCCGGATCAGGAAGCAGCGTTCTGCTGCTGGGATGCCGCGTTATAGATGGCATCCAGAATGGTGGAAGCGGCATTGTAGATGGAGGATGCCGCCTGCTCTACTTCTTCCTGCGTGGGCAGAGAGATGGAAGGTGCTTCGGTGGAAGCATCGCCGCCGGTCTCGCCCTGTGCGGGAGCTTCCGGCTCCTGCGGCTGGGTATCGGCAGGCTGCTCTGCAGGCTGCTCTGCGGGCTGTTCGGCAGGCGTTTCGGCCGGGGCTTCTTCGGGGACGCTTTCAGCAGGCGCATCCAGAATGACGCTCTCGGCAGATTCCTCCGGCACGGAGACTGCGGCATCCGGGTCGGTGGTGGGGGTGAACACGTCGGTCTTTTCCGGCTTCTGGCTGGTGGAAGCAACGGAGCCTTCGCCGCCCAGAACGGAGGCGATCATTTCCCTGGCCTTGCTCACCGAGGAGTCATCCGGTTTCATGACGTAAAGCTTCTGCCCCTTGGCGGAGTAGCACTTGGTGCTGGTGGAGCCGGAACCGGTGACAGTGTAGCTCTGGATGTCCCACTCGGCAAAATCGCTCAGCTGCATGCGCACCAGAGCGCTGATCTGCTCCTGCGAGAAATCGGTCACAAAGCAGTCGGATGCGGCGTCCATGATCTTGGAAAAGCCCATCAGCAGGGCGGGGGACTTGATCTTGTTCAGCATGGCATCAATGACTTTCATCTGGTTGATGCCGCGCTGGATATCGCCGGATGCAAAGGCGTGGCGCTCGCGGGCAAAGGCAAGGGCCGACTTGCCGTCCAGATGGTTCCAGCCTTCCACAAATGTGGTGGGGTCATAATAGCCGGGGCTGCCCACCGAGGTGAACGCCTGATCGGAGTAGACATCCACGCCGCCCAGCGCATCCACAATGTTGATGAAGCCCGAGAAGTTGATGCGGATGTAGTGATCGACATTGATGCCATAGAGGTTGCCCAGCGTGGCCATACTGGTCTCCACGCCGTACAGACCGGCATGGGTCAGTTTGTCCTTGCTGTCGGTGCCCGCCAGATCAACGTAATAGTCGCGGGGCGTATTGATCAGCGCCACCCGCTTGGTCACGGGGTTCACGACTGCAAGGATGTTCACATCGCTGCGGGCATTTTCGGTCAGCTCGCCGCGGGTATCCACGCCGCTCAGGTAGATCACGAACGGCTCCTTGGTGATCTTGTTGGCCTCGGCACCGGTCAGGATGCCGTTGGTCATGTTGTCCAGAGCGGAAAGGCCCTGCTGCGCCCAGATGCAGCCCAGCGCCATGGCGGCGCACAGGAACACCGAGAACACACGGGAGACTTTGCCGGGAATGTCATACTCCTGACAGCGCTTGACCAGCAGCCACAGCAGGAACAGCAGAGCGGCAAGGATGACCAGATACAGCACGGGCAGCATCTGGGTGCGCCACAGCTGCACCAGCGAAAGGATGCTCAGGATGCCCTGCACCCAGAGCAAAATCTGCCCGAAGCGGGAGGGCATCACGGCTGCACCGTCTGTCGGACCGCTGCGGCGCGGGGGCGGGGTGCGGCGGCTGCCGCTGCTCGGCTTATTGGACGAAGGGCGGCGGGGCGGTTTGGGCGGCTCCGGCGGGGTGTCGGAGAAAAAGGCGGAGCTGTCCACCACAACGGTACGGTCCTCGGTACCGCCGGCCTTCCGGCCTACATGGCGCAGGGAACGATTGGAATCATCTTTCATAGGGATCTCCTTCTGAGCAGGGTGCTCATTCAGCCGGGACGATGGTCAGCACGGCGCGGGCCGGCAGGCAGGTGGCCGTCTGGTCCTCGTTGGAAAGCCAGCCGAAGCCTTCGCAGATATGGTCCGGGCAGGGGGAATCCACGAACCGGGCAGCACCGTCCTTGATCTCAATGTGCACGGTATAATAACCGGTGTCCACATCGTAGGTCTCGTTGACGTCCAGCGGCAGGTTCATGGTAGTGTTGTTGTCGCCGTAGATCAGTTCGGCGCGCAGGGGCTGGGTGGTGGAGCGCAGATTGCGCAGCACCAGCAGCACCGCGGCAATTGCCAGCACGATGATGACAAAAATGACATTGATGAGAATGTTCTTTTTCTTCATAATCAATCCTTGATCGGGAGCTGTTCCAGCTCGGCCAGCCACAGCGCGGCGCAGGCATCACTGGGCATCCGCCAGTCGCCGCGGGGCGAAAGGGTCACACTGCCTACTTTGGGGCCGTCGGGCAGGCAGCTGCGCTTGAACTGCTGGGCGAAGAACCGCCAGTAGAAGTTGCGCAGCCACTTGTAGAGCACACTGTCGGGGTATTCCGGCCGGCCGGCGAAAGCGGCCTTTGCCAGACGGAAGATCTTTGCCGGGCCGAAGCCGAAGCGCAGCACCTGATACAGGTAGAAGTCGTGCAGCTCATACGGGCCGACGAGGTCTTCGGTCTTCTGCGCGATCTCGCCGTCCTTGGCGGGCAGCAGCTCGGGGGAAACGGGCGTATCCAGAATGTCCAGCAGCACCTTGCGCAGGGCATCGGTGGCAGCGATGTCGGCTTCGTAGTGCACCAGATGGCGCACCAGCGTTTTGGGCACACCGGCATTGACGCCGTACATGCTCATGTGGTCGCCGTTGTAGGTGGCCCAGCCCAGCGCCAGCTCCGAAAGGTCACCGGTGCCTACCACCAGACCGCCGGTGCGGTTGGCAGTGTCCATCAGCTCCAGTGTGCGCACGCGGGCCTGACCGTTTTCAAAGGTCACGTCCAGCACGCTTTCGTCCTGCCCGATATCGGCAAAGTGGCTGTGCACCGTGTTGGCAATATCGATCTCTTTAAAGGAAACATGCAGCTCGTCGCAGAGGATCTCGGCGTTGCTGCGGGTGCGCTTCGTGGTGCCGAAGCAGGGCATCGTCACGGCCAGCACATCGCTGGCGGGGCGGCCCAGCTGCTTCATGGCGCGCACGGCCACCAGCAGAGCAAGGCAGCTGTCCAGTCCGCCGGAAATGCCGATGACCGCCGTCTTTGCGTGGGCGTGTTCCAGCCGCTTGGCAAGGCCGTCGGCCTGCATCTTCAGGATCAGTTCACAGCGCTCGGCACGGCGTTTGGGGTCGCCGGGCACGAAGGGGGCCGGGTCGATCCAACGGGTCAGCACCGTTTCAACAGGTTCCAGATCGAACTCGACCGTGGTGTAGCCGTCGCCGCTCAGCTCAAAGCTGGTGTTGCGGGCACGTTCGGCCTCCATGCGCTGGCAGTCGATCTCGGTCTCGGCAAAGCTGCCGTCAAAGGGCGCGTTCTCGGAGAGGATGGTGCCGTTCTCGGCGATCAGGTCATGCCCGGCGAATACCATGTCCTGGGTGCTCTCGCCGTGGCCGGCGGAAGCGTACAGGTAGCCGCACAGCAGGCGTGCAGACTGGTTGGACACCAGCGCCCGGCGGTACTCGGCTTTGCCGACCGTCTCATCGCTGGCGGAAAGGTTGGCGATCACGGTGGCACCGGCCAGTGCGTGGAAGGTGGAGGGCGGCAGGGCACTCCACAGGTCTTCGCAAAGCTCGACACCCAGCACAAAGCTGGGCATCTGGCGGCAGCGGAACAGCACCGAAGTGCCGAAGGGCACCTGCTGGCCGCAGACGGAGATCATTTCCACCTCGGTGCTGCCCGGGGTGAACTGGCGCTTTTCGTAGAACTCGCCGTAGTTGGGCAGGTAGGTCTTGGGCACAAGACCCAGCAGCTGCCCGCGGCACAGCACAGCGGCGCAGTTGTACAGCTTGCCGTGCACCATCAGCGGCAGACCCACCAGCGTGACCACATCCAGTTCTTTGGTTTCGTCCAGCAGGGTGCGCAAAGCGTCCAGTGCGCCCTGCTGCAGCGTGCGCTGCAGGAACAGGTCGCCGCAGGTGTAGCCGGTCAGGCAGAACTCCGGGAACACTGCCAGCTTCACGCCGCGGGCGGCGGCATCCTGCAGGCAGGCAAGGATCTGCCGGGTGTTATATGCGCAGTCCGCCACCCGCAGAGCGGGGGAGAAAGCTGCAGCTTTCAAAAAACCATCTTTCATCGGAGGATTTCACATCCTGTCTTTCAAAGTTGACTGCAATCGCTTGCAGTGCCCATAGTATACCACAAACGGGCCCAAACGGAAAGTGACAGCTTGGTAAAAGTATGGCGGTATAAACAAAAACGCTGCCTGCACAAGGGCAGACAGCGCCAGAAAGCCATGAAAATGGAAAACGAGATAGACCGTAAGCCGGGTTCTGTATTAAACGACGATCTGTCTAGGCCTGCCATTGCTG
>ERZ837487.2418-NODE-2418-length-19180-cov-3.171190_pt1 | contig 19180 bp, 12 predicted proteins | sample MGYA00519911_ERZ837487 | MGnify/ENA primary metagenome ERZ837487 (study PRJEB31850, sample SAMEA3708818) | human gut metagenome | biome: human gut; feature: human-associated habitat; material: faeces | place: China | collected 2014 ...
GCCATCAAGCTGCACCCGCTCGTCTGCACCGCCTTCAACGCCGACTTCGACGGCGACCAGATGGCTGTGCACGTGCCGCTGGGCGCCGAGGCTCAGGCCGAGGCCCGCGTGCTGATGCTGTCCTCCAACAACATCAAGTCCCCGGCCCACGGCCATCCGCTGACCGTGCCGACCCAGGACATGATCATCGGCCTGTACTACCTCACGGCCATGCGTGACGGCTTCCCCGGCGAGGGTCGCATGTTCATCGATTTCGATGACGCCCTGAACGCCTACGACGCCCGCGCTGATCTGGACCTGCAGGCCAAGATCCAGGTGCGTCTGCCCTACAACACGAAGGTGGCCACCGCCTTCGGCGTGTTCGAGGACCACAAGGAGGGCGAGCGCATCGAGACGAGCGTCGGCCGCATCATCTTCAACGATGTGCTGCCGCCGGACTATCCCTTCCTGAACTACGAGATGAACAAGAAGGAGATCAGCCGCCTGGTCGAGGACGTCACCAACACCTACGACCTGTCCGAGGTGCCGCCGATTCTCGATGGTCTGAAGGACGCCGGTTTCCACTACGCCACGCGCGCCGGTGTTACCGTGTCGGTGTACGACGCCACCATCCCGCCGTCCAAGCCGGCGATTCTCGCCCAGGCCGATGAGCGCGTCGCCGCCATCGACGAGGACTACGAGATGGGCCTCATGTCCAACGAGGAGCGCCACAAGCAGGTCGTCGACATCTGGAACGATGCCAACGAGGAAGTCGGCGAGGCCATGGCGGAGAACTTCGACAAGTTCAACCCCATCTACATGATGGCCTTCTCCGGTGCCCGAGGCAATATCAAGCAGATTCGCCAGCTCGCCGGTATGCGCGGCCTGATGTCCGACCCGAAGGGCGAGATCATCGACCGCCCGATTAAGGCGAACTTCCGCGAGGGCCTGTCCGTTCTGGAGTACTTCATTTCCACCCACGGCGCCCGCAAGGGTCTGGCCGACACGGCGCTGCGTACCGCTGACTCGGGTTATCTGACCCGCCGTTTGGTGGACGTGGCCCAGGACGTCATCATCCGCGAGATCGACTGCGGTACCACCGAGGGCGTGCCCTACCGCGTGCGCAACGAGAAGAACGAGGTGGACGAGAACCTCATCGGTCGCTGCCTTCTGGAGGACGCCGTCTCTCCCGAGACCGGCGAGATCCTCGCCGAGGCCGGCACCTACCTGCATTCCATGGCCCAGCTGCGCGAGCTTGATGCGGCCGGCATCGAGGAGGTCACGATCCGCACGATCATGACCTGCCATGCCGAGCACGGCGTCTGCCAGAAGTGCTACGGGTGGGATCTGGCCACGGCCCGTCCGGTGAACATCGGCACGGCGGTGGGCATCATCGCCGCCCAGTCCATCGGCGAGCCCGGCACCCAGCTGACGATGCGTACGTTCCACACCGGCGGCGTTGCCGGCGAGGACATCACCCATGGTCTGCCTCGTGTTCAGGAGCTGTTCGAGGCCCGCAAGCCCAAGGGCCAGGCGGTGCTCGCGGAAATCTCCGGCACCATGCAGGTCACCGGCGACAAGATGTCGAAGACCATCACCATCCACGACCAGGAGGGCAACTACCGCGAGTACGTGGTGAGCGCCCGTGCCCAGCTTCTGCCGGGCGTGTTCGACGGGTGCGAGGTGCGCGTGGGCCAGCAGCTGACCAAGGGCTCCGTGAACCCCCACGACCTGTTGCGCCTCACCGATCCGAACACGACGCTGCGCTACATCGTGGGCCAGGTCCAGGACGTGTACGTGTCCCAGGGCGTGGATATCAACGACAAGCACATCGAGGTCATCGCGCGCCAGATGCTGCGCAAGGTGGCCGTGCTCGATGCCGGCGACTCCGACTTCCTGCCGGGCCGTCAGGTGAACCGCTTTGAGTTCGAGAAGGTGGCCAACGAGCTCATCGCCGAGGGCAAGGAGCCGCCGGTGGGCCAGCCGCTGCTGCTCGGCATCACCAAGGCATCGCTGGCAACGGATTCGTGGCTGTCCGCCGCGTCGTTCCAGGAGACCACCAAGGTGCTCACCGACGCCGCCATCGAGGGCAAGACCGATCACTTGGCCAGCCTGAAGGAGAACGTCATCATCGGCAAGCCCATTCCCGCCGGCACGGGTCTGCGTCGCTACCGCGACGTGGGTCTCACCTACAAGGGCCGCCCGGTGGAGAAGGTCACGGGAGATGCGCTGCCCGACTTCGCGCCGGATGCGCTGCGCGAGATCGAGGAATTGCTGCCCCAGCCCCAGGATTGGTCGCTCGACAGCGACGGCTACTTCAATTCTTCGGGCTCGTTCGGCGGCTACTACAGCGCCCTTTCGGGTCATCGCGGCCACAACCTGTCCGACGAGGACGCGCGCCTGTACATTTACGACGATCTGGGCGTGTCCCAGCGTTGGGCGAACAAGTTCTCCGAGGCGGGCATCGAGACCGTGGCCGACCTTCTGGGTCATACCGAGGAGGATCTGCTGCGCATCGAGGGCATCGGCGTGAAGGCCATCGAGGAGCTGAAGGAGGGCTTGGCGGCCCGCGACCTCATGCACGTCATCGAGGACGACCTGGCGGCTTCTTCCGACGACATGAGCCAGCTGCTCGACATGGTGTTCTCGCCCGATGACACCATCCTCATCGGCGGCGACGAGCCCCCGACGTTCAACACCGACGGCGAGGAGATGCTCGGCGAGGCCCTGCCTCCGCGCTCCTACCAGCGCAACCTGGAGGAGCTTGACGCGCTGCTCGGCAACATGGGCGGCTTGGGCTCCCTCGGCTTCGGCTTCACCAGCGCCGAGGACGAGGCGGCTTCCAACCAGGCCATGGAAGACGGCGAGGAGTAAATTGGTTTCGCCTGTCCTTGCGAAGCATCACTGACTTCCTTGGACGAACTCGGGAGTTTTCTATTGGGGCGACCTTCGGGCCGCCCCTTTTTTGTGTTTGCTGTTCCCGCGGGGCGCCAAATGGCCAAAAAGTAGCTGCCAGCTGGCAGCTAGGTACCTGTTTTTGACCATGGAGGCTATAGCGACGAAATCAGGCTGGCTGCTTGGAAAATATTCCCAGGTCAGTGCGTCGACGAAAATTGGTACAAAGCAAGCCGCCTTTTCGGTTTGCAGCTAACGACCGATAATTGACCAAAACGTCGCTTCAAGCTCTTCGAACTTGCAGCTGGCATTCGGAATTTGGCCATTGAGCGCAGCTTTCCCTTGCGCGCGGCTACTCGCTGTCGACCAGGGTGCCGCCTTTGCCATGGTTGAGGATGATCTTGCGGGCGCGGGTGTAAGTGTCCAGGGCCGGCCGCACGCGTTCGTAGTTGTCCTTCTTGTAGATGGCGTACAGCCGGAAGGCCGCATCGTCGTCGGTCACGGGAAGCACCGTCACGCGGGAGAAATCCGACAGGTAGCGCAGCTGGGGCATGGATGCCTGCAGGATCATGACGTCTTCCACACCCAGCGGAATAGCGCAGTAGTTCATGTAGGTGCGCCCGAGTACCGCCCGGGTGCGGGGCGTGTAGCCGTGCTCTTGGCAGACGCGTTCGATGTTGGTCCAGCCCGACAAGGAATAGCCGTCGGCGAATTTCACGAAGCGGTAGCTGCGCAGATCGTCCATGGTCACCGACTTCATAGAGGCCAGGGGGCTGTCCATAGAGACCATGGCAACGAAGGGCGAACGAATGAGCGGAATGTAGGCAAGTCCCAAATTATCGAGCTTGTCGAGTTCGGCATAGGCCAGCAAGATGTCGGCATCGCCTTCCACCAATTGCTCCAGGTAGTTCGTATCGTTCAGGCTGTTGTAGCTGGCAGGAGCCTCGCCCTCGGCGTCGAGAAACGTTGCGGCAATGGAGGTGATGGAGGCGATGGCGCTATCGGACATGATGCCGTTCACCTTGAGCGGCGTGAGGGTCTGTATATCGTGGATGCGCTGCTTGGCGTCATCGTAGGTATCCACCATCTGAAGGGCGGCAGCGGCGAACACGTTGCCTGATTCGGTGAGCTCGACCCGGCGTCGGTCGCGCTCTAAAAGCGAGCAGCCGAGCTCCTTTTCCATGGCGACGATATGCTTGGAAAGCGTCGGCTGTGTGAGGTGCAAGATCTCTGCCGCCTTGGTGTAGTTCAGCGTCTGAGACAGCACGATGAATTCGCGCAACAAGCTCAGCTCCATGGAAAGCCCCCTTCAAACCCCTTCTGCTTTTCGCGTTATTGACACCATACACCCTAATGAGCCGAAAGGGCACGGCATCTCCTGCCCCATTCCAAATGGAATAAGCATATTCGCAGCAGCTGATCAGCAAAGAAATGCCCTTCTGAGTATTGAGTAGCCCCAAATTGACGGTTCTTACGGAAAGAACGTCAATTTGGGGCTAGATATATCTCGAATAATCGAAATTCGTTAACAAGATAGTCACGAATTGACGGTTGTTACGTAAGAAGGGTCATTTTGTGGCTAGAAAAAATTCTGGGAAGTAGAGTGACATTCCTCACGAGCTGTGTTGCTCGCGGATTTCGCGGCGGCGGGCCTCGCGGGCTTGGGCGTATTCGCGGCGGGCGGCGGTGTCGAAGGACTTCACCTTGGCCTGGGGTTCCTGCAGGTTGTCCACCTTGATGAAGCGGGCCATGCGGCTGGCGATGGAGTCCTCGGCGCCGGGGTTCCAGCCGATGGACTGCATGGTGAAGCGGAACTTCTTGCCGCTTAGGAACTCGTCGGCGGAGACTTCCTCGGCTACGGTGATGGCTTGCTCCGGGCAGATGGTCTCGCAGAGGCGGCACTGCATGCACAAAGCGCTGCGATGCTCCACGCCGAAGGCGTCGTTGGCGGCGTCGAATCGGGTCAGGGCGCCGGTGGGGCAGAACACGGTGCACATGCGGCAGGAGCGGCAGAGTTCCGTGTCGATGGTGACCTGGCCCCAGAGGCGCGTGGTCACGGTGGGGGCCGCGGGGGTGCCGAGGGCTTTCAGACTGTTGAAGAGGCGCAGGCGACGCTCGGGCACGAAGTGGGGGAGGGTACCGTCAGCCTGCACATGGGCGAACTGGGGCTCGCGACTGTCTTGTTGCGACTCTCCTGTGGGCGGGGCCACGGGGCACCCTGATTCGCTCAAACAGTCCCCGCTGGCATCTGCCACGGTGGCGGCGTTCACGGCATTAGTGTCATCCTGAGCGGAGGCCGTAGGCCGGAGTCGAAGGATCTCTCGAGTGTCGGAGGCGTGCTGGAGGCGGATGCGGTCGATGGGGGAGGGGGTTCCCAGGGCAGCGAGGAGGGTTTCGGCGCAGACGATGATCTCATCGCTGAGGGCGCCGCCGCAGCGATGAGGGCAACTCTCACAGGGGCCGCTGATGAGCTGGATGGAACGGGCGCCGCGGGCGGTGGCTTCCACGAGCAGCGACTCGTCCACGCGACCCAGACAGACGACGCCGACAAGGGGCCGGCCGTCGGAGGTGGCACCTGCAATCTTCCCAGGGACGAAGGAGGGCGCGGTGGCATCGCAGGAGTCTCGCTTCATGCGATTGCCGCTGGCCATTGCAAAGGCGCGCTCGCAGGCGATGGCCACTCGGCCCTCATTCTCGGCAAGAGCGGCTTCTACGGCGCCGAACAGTTCCTCGTCGGTGGGGTTGGCGGCGGTAAGGCAGCCGGTGGGGCAGGCCGAGGCGCAGGTTCCGCAACCGATGCACTTCTCAGGGGAGACGACAATGCCCTCTTCGCCCAAGGAGATGGCACCCGTGGTGCACACGGCGGCGCAGCGCAGGCATTCCCCGTTGCGGTGGCGCACGAGCACGCAGCGCTGGGGCTCGACCGCAAGCAGCGGTGAATTCATCTCATCGATGAGGTTGATCATCTGTCCGTGGCGATAGTTAGTCATGATAGGACACCCCCGTAATGGCGCGGATGGTTTCGCTGGGGTGCACCTCGCACACGCGCTCGCCTTCCCGCAGCCGTACCCGATGGATCTTCAGTTGCAACGATTCGGCCTCCGCCAACGGGGCCTCGGTAAAGTACGTGAATAGGAGCGTTGATGCGGCCTTGCCGGCGCAAGCATAGGTCTTGGCCATTTCGGCAGCCAGCATGGCCGGGCGCTTGTCGCGCTCCATCTGGGCGGGATCGAAATAGCGGCGCGGAAGAACGAGGCCGTTCACGAGCCCCGCCATGATTACGACACAGGCGGTCTGCCCCGCAAAATCCTCCGGCAGCCCCACGCGCACGCCGTCGCCGACGAAGCCGGGAGAGAGCACTCGGTCTTGAACGGCGTCGCACAGGGCTGGCGCTGTGGCCTGCTCGCCCGCATCTTTCGCGGCGGCGCGGAGCAGCGCTGCTCCCTGATCGTCATCCGCGCCGACGGCAACGATAGCCGCATCGATCAGCGCGCTTCCCCTGAGGCCCGAAAGGCAGTCGACGATTTCGGCCGCTTCGGCCAAGGCGGTGGTGGCGCTTGCAGCCTGCTGGCGCAGCAGGACGCTTTCAGGAGCATCGGCGAAGGCGACGCCTGCGCGGAGGCTTAAGGCGGCATCGCCCGAAGCGACGGCGTTCGCCAGGGCGCTTTGGGCCAAATAGTCGCCAAAGCCGCACCAGCTGCGCAGGGCGAGCGGGTCTTCTGGATCGGCGGCAAGGCGCAAAAGCGTAAAAGCGCGAGCGGCCCGGCAGGTATCGGCATGGCGCATATCGCCGCCGAGCGAGGGGCGGGACAGCGGGCTTGCGGCGATGCCCTCCGCCTGAAGCGCTTGGGCGATGCGCGCGGCCCATTGCCTGGTGGCGGCCGCCACGGCAATGTCTTGGGGTCGCGCCCCGTAAGAGAGGTGGTGGCTCACCAGCGAAACGACGCCTGTCAGTTCGCTCTTGGGGCGCTCGAAAGCCACCGCCTCGCAGCTTCCCTGGTCGGTGCAGGCGCAGGGCACTGGTCGCGCATCGAGGGCCTCGTCGGCAGCCAGGAGGTTGACCGCGTCGGTTACCATACGGCTGAGATGGCTGTAGGCCAGGGTTTCGCGAACGGCGTTGGGGTTGGCGGCAACGAGCTCTTCGATGCCCGAGAAATGCGGGTAATCTTCCGAGCCGTGCGTGCGGGCGCACGGCTCGCTTGCGACAAGGAGCGCCGTGCGCGCAAGAAGACCCGCGAGGCATTGGGACGCGCGGCTGGCCATTTGGTAGTCGTCGACGAGAACGTAATCGCGGCGGAAGGCCTCCAGGTCATGGGCGAAGCGCTGGCCGTAATCGAAGGCCGCGCGGGGAAGCTCGCAGGCGAGGTAGGACTCTCGATGGCGCAAGGAGCCGACGAGCAGGCGAAAGACGCGCTCTTCCTGCTCGTCGTAGAACCAATCGCCGCTCATGGGCTCCAGGTCGGCCCAGCTGCGGTAGAAGAACTTCAGCATTTCGCTGAGGCGCCGCGGTGCAACCCCGGAGGTTTTCACATCTTCCAGAAGAAGGCGCTCCTCGAAGCCCATGAGGATGCGGCCCCGCCGACCCGTGCGGGCTTCGGCTTGCGGAGAGGACAGCATGTCGAGCGCGTACAGCGGCAGTGTCGTCACCAAGGGCAGGTCCTCAAGGGGCACGACCGCCTTAAGGCGCCGCTCGAGGGCGCAGGCCGCAGCGGGGGTGGCGGCGAACAGGATGATTTCTCGCGGCGGCACGCCTTGGGCCAAAAGATCCAGGACGGCCTCCACAAGCCGTTGGGTCTTGCCGCATCCGACGCGCCCCTCGACGGAGTGCACTTCGGCTGCAGAGGCGTAGGGCGACAGGTCCATGGTCGCGTCCTCCCTTCAGGCTTAGGCTGCTACCAGATCGGCGAGCAGGGCGGCGTCCTCTTCCAAAAAGCCCTCGGTCACATTGGCAACGCCCTGGTAAAAGGTCGTGTCGGCGAACCGACGGGTATCGCTAAGGAACACCGGCACCCAGCTGGCGAGGTGGTCGTCCATGAAGTTGCGCTGGGTGTTGATGAGTGAGAAGGCGCGCTCTTCGTCGCCGGCGCGCAGGGCCTTCGCCGCCCGGTGGGCCAGAACGCCCATGAACTCCAGCTCCACGGCCACGTGATCCTCGCCGACGGTCCAGGACTCGGACTTTTCCAGGCCGCAGGAGCGGTAAATGGCGAGCACCTCGTCGCGGGCATCGCTCATGAGTAGGCGCTTTTCCGAAGTGTAGACGGATTCGAAGGGATAGGCCGCCGAATAGGTGTCGATGCCCGAGCCCAGAAACGCGCGGGTATAGTCCACCGACAGCTTCATGAGGGGGTCGACCCAGGCGTTGGAGAGGTACTTGGCGATCTGGTAATAGCCCTCGTCCATGAGTCCGTTGCCCGAAGAGACGGGGTAATCGGTGCCGTTCAGCTGGGCGAGCAGCGCCTCGTCAACCTCTTCGCGGAACAGGCGGGCGAGAAAGCTGTAGGTCTCGCTGCGGCTTTCGCAGAGCGCGGCCAGATCTTCGGCGGTCATGACGCCCTCGTCGTTGGTATCGGTGCCGAGGGCAGCGTTCTCGGTGGTTTCGGCAGTCTCGACGATGGTCTCGGCAGCGTCATCTTTGCGGGTCGCGATAGTCATGGTTGCCTCCCTAGTTCTCGTTGTCGGCGTGCAGATACGCGCGGCCGTGCTCGGTGGCGGACCACTGGCCCGTCCATTCCACGGCGCCCGCATGCTCGAGTTTGTCGATGAAGTACATGGCGTAGCGCTTGGGGTTCTGCAGCACCGGTTCGTCGTCCACCACGTCCCCGATCTCACGTAGGCTGGCGCCTCCGTCGCGAGCGCACAGCTCAAGGCAGGTGGGGAAGATGGCGCCGTACTGCGGCTCTGTCTCGTACAGGGCGGCGATCATCTCCATCGGGCGATAGCTGTCCAGCTTGGCGGCCCCTGCCTCGGTCAGGCTCCAGAACACCTCCGGCGCCGGGGCGACGCGCCAGTACTCGACGCCTTCCACTTCCACGCGCAAGGGCTCCTGCTCCACCTCGGCCAGCGGGGTGCCGTTCTCGTCGGTCTGAGCGATGGCCCCGGCGCGTTCGAGCAAGTTGCACAAGGTCAGCGGCTCGTAGACCGAGTGGTGGTGGCGCTTCATCTCGGCGATGACCTCCTCAAGGTCGGCCGTGGGGAGGGGGGATGCGCACGTGCCCATGATGGTGAAGAGCATTTTGTGGAAGGTGGGCATCTGGGCGAACAGTGCGTCGATGCGCTCCTCGGCGGTCTCGCCGTTGTCGAAGGCGACCAGGTCGCGCTGGAACTGAGGGGCGGCTTCGGGGTTCGGCATATTGAAGGGGCCCTCGGCGAGAACCGAGGGGGCCTCATCGTCGGCGTCGGTGTCGTCGTCGAAGGCGAAGGCCTGCAAGGGGTCGAAGTCGGCGGTCAGGTAGCCGTCGAGTATCTCATCGGTTTCGGTGCGGTCAGTCATGGGGCCTCCTCGGTGCGAGTTGTGCGGTGCCACGATCTTAACGAGGCATAAATTTATGCGTCAAGCCTGTTCAGAGGCATGCTCTCATGACGATTTGGCTTGGATGATGCTTGCGCGCCATGAGCTTATTCCGATTCGACATGCTGTCAGATTTCCCGTTGACGGCGCCGCAGCGCGCCCCGATACTGGGCCTCGAAACGCTCCGTCTCGGGCTGGCCTTCGCGGTTGCGCTCGGGACGCATTTGCAGGATGAAGGAGGATGCCATGCTGCCCAAACCGTCGCTCGTGCTTCAGGTGAGGCTTCGGCCCGAGGAGTACTCGGATACCGCTGCTGCCGAGATCAAGCGCAGCTACATGTACCTGGCCCAGTCCGTCGTATCCGAGCTGGACGAAGGCGAACGTGCCGAGGGCAACCTCATGCGTCTGAACGTCCGCCTCATGAAGCCCTTTTGGGATGCGTCTGACCCTGCTGCTGAACAGCTGTGGCGCGCTTCGTTCATGCCCTGGCTTGTCAACGCCACGCGCAATATGTCCACAGCCATGCACAACTACAACACGGTGCTGCATCCCCTGGGCGCCGGCAACGTGACCTACCAGTGGGCCGACTTCGACTTCGCCCCCCATGCCGTGCTGCGCCTGAAGGTGGACGACGAAAACCGCATTCCGTCCGAGGCGCCGGCTCTCTGCGACAAGGTGCGCACGCTTGCCGCCGAGGGCGTCTTCGACGAGAACGTGGCCCGCATCCGCATCCCCTCCCGGGCGAGCATTGCCGCTCAAGAGGCCGCCTTCGAAGAGGAGCAGGCCTGCTACCGCGCCGCCCTGGCCGCCCAGAATGAGGCGGCCGAAGATGAAGCGGCCGTTCCCGCTGAAACGGCGGCCGAAGGCGAAGGTTCGTTTGAGGCCGACGAGGCGGCTGTTGTTACTGAAGACATCGAAGAGCTTGGTATCGCTCAGCCCTCCGACTTGGCGGACGACGCCGCAGCTGACGCGACCACCGAGGCTCCCGAGGGTGCAGCGAAGTTCTCGCCGAGCCGGTGTTCAGCCTCGATTATTCCATCTGGGGTATCGAATACACCGACGGCACCGTCGCTGAGTTCGATTCTCGCATTCACTAAGCTTACCCCGGCCCGGATCGCGCTTCCCCTCTTCCCCAACCTCACGATCCGGGCGTCTTTCCCCTCCCTTGAACGGGCAGGACGCCACCCCTCCGGCGCCCTGCCCGTTCGCATCTCCGACTTTTCCCAGAAGGCAGTACTTGTTCGCCGCTTATGCCGCTGCCGCATAAGCAATGCCGAATGGGCATTGCCAGCCCGTCAACCCGGCATCTTCGGAAATTCCTTATGCCACCCCAAGCGCGTAACGTGTACGTCAGAAAAGCTTGCGAGATGTCTCCGCCCCAGGGGGACTTCCAAGCTTTCTAAAGAGAGAACCCGAAAGAAGAGAAGGAGGATGAAATGGGCAAGCTGAACATGACGCGTCGGTCCTTCGTCAAGACCGCCGCCGTGTCTGCCGCCGTGGCTGCCGTCGCCGGCGCCGCCAGCCCGACCGCGGCTCTCGCCGAGAACGAGAACGCCGCCGCCACCGAGTCGGCGGTCACGCGCATCCGCTCCTGCTGCCGCGGCTGCGGCAAGGTGGAGTGCGGCGTGTGGGTGTACGTGCAGGACGGCAAGGTCATTCGCACCGAGGGCGACGAGGACTGCTTCCTCACCATGGGCAACCACTGCTCCAAGGGCCAGGCGTCCATTCAGGCGGCCTACCACCCCGACCGCATCAAGTACCCCATGAAGCGCACGAACCCCAAGGGCGACGACGATCCCGGCTGGGTGCGCATTTCCTGGGACGAGGCCTACCAGACCATCGCCGACAACATTCTGGAGATCACCGAGAAGTACGGCAACGAGTCCACCTTCACCTGGTGCGGCACCGGCCGCCAGTGGTGCATGCAGTCCGACGCCGGCATGGCGCTGCTTCTGTTCGGCACGCCGAACATCGTGGCCGCCTACCAGGTGTGCAAGGGCCCGCGCCACTTCGCCAGCCGTATCGACAACGTGCAGGCCTGGTCGTGGTCCGAGCTGATCAACCACTCCACGAAGTTCGTGCAGTGGGCCACCGAGCAGTCGCAGTCGAACTACGACGACGCCGCCCGCACCGTGGTGGACGTCGCCCGTTGCGCCGACGCCTTCATCTCGGTGGACCCGCGCCAGACGAACCTGGGACGTACCGCCAAGTACTGGCTGCCGCTGCGTCCCGGCACCGACAACGCGCTGGCGCTCGGCTGGTGCCACCTCATCCTGAAGAACGACCTGTGCGACTGGCAGTTCCTGAAACGTTGGTCGAACTCGCCGTTCATCGTGGTGCCGGACATGGACCCGACCGGCTACGAGGAGCATGTGCAGAACGGCGGCTACCCCTACGCCTACCAGACCCGCCTGCTCACCGAGGCCGACATCGACCCGACCATGGTGGACTGGGAGATCGAAGGCGACGGCGACCCGCAGCGCTACCTCGTGTTCGACCAGCTGAACAACCGCTGGACCTACTGGCAGGCGCACCCGGAGGTGGGCGAGGCCCACTGGGAGGGCGAGAATTGGCAGAAGTCCACGAGCTACTTCGACCAGGATCTCTCCCGTCTGCGTGACGACGAGTCGAAGAAGCCCGGCAAGGTGTACGACCTCTCCGAGTTCAACCCGCTCATCGACCCGGCCATGTACGGCGAATTCGATGTGAAGCTGAAGGACGGCACCACCCATAAGGGACGCCCTGTGTGGGATATTTGGGCCGAGTACCTGGAGGGCTTCACCCCCGAGAAGGTGAGCGAGATCACCGAGGTGGACGCGCAGCTGCTGACCGACGCCTGCCTGGAGTGGGCCACCCGCGACGATCCGCGCATCCCCAACGGCGGCATCAACTACGGCCTGGCCATCGAGCATCACGGCATGTCCACGCAGAACTGTCGCGCCATCATGGCCGCCTGCGCCATGGTGGGCGCCATCGACACCCCCGGCGGTCAGCGCGGCGCCACCAACGGCTGGACCACCCAGTCGGGCCCCACGTCCATGTACCCTGGCGCCGACGGCGGCTCGAACCCCGCCTCCTTCGTGCGCGCGCCGTTCTTCGGGCTGTACAACCGCATCGCCGGCTACGAGAAGTTCCCCATGCTGTACTGGTACGCCGTGTGGGCCGACTGCAACTCGGTCATGGAGTACATGCACCGCGACGCGAATGCCCCCTACGAGATTCACGCGGGCATGATCGGTTCCGGCGACCACATGAACATGGCCAACGCCAGCTACAACTGGGAGGCCCTGCTCATGCTGGACTTCCTCTTCGAGGCGAACCTGTGGCACTCGCCGACCTCGGGTGCGGCGGACATCCTTCTGCCGGTGTGCCACTGGACCGAGATGAACGCCCAGCGCATCGCCCAGGGCTCCGGCGGCTCCTTCAGCCTGTGCGTGCGCGCCGTCGACCCTCCGGGAGAGTGCAAGAGCGATCCTCTGTACTTCCTGGAGCTCGGCCCCTACTTCGGCGTGCCCTTCTCCACCGACCCGGACGATCCCTACTGGGAGAAGAAGTCGGCCGAGACCGGCAAGTCTGTGGACCTGCTCGCCCTGGAGTACGAGTGCCTCGACGCTGAGCACGGCGGCGGCTGCGCTCCCTATGACTCCTGGGACGACTTTGTGGCCGCCTACCAGGAGCACGGCACCTGGAACATGAAGGAAGTGTTCCCGGACGACTGGGGTTCCTACCGCCGCTTCGAGATCGGCCAGGCCTATCGCAAGGCGCCCCATCAGCAGCCGACGAAGCTGGACATCAACATCCCCGGCTTCCCCACGCCGACCATGAAGCACGAGCTGTGGGCCACCACCATCGAGTCCCACTTCCCCGAGGGCTCCGACGGCCCCGAGGTGACGCCGGGCTTCCACACCGAGGCGCTGCCCTACTACGTGGAGGGTATCCACTCCCGGGTGCGCGATGCCGAGACCTACGAGGAGTACCCGATTCTCTGCATTACCGGCCGCCGCATCCCCGTGTACTTTCACAGTGAGCATCGCCAGCTGCCCTGGTGCCGCGAGCTGTGGCCGGTGCCCCGCATGGAGATCAACCCTGAGACGGCCGCCGAGCTCGGCCTGGAGCAGGGCGACTGGGCCTGGATCGAAAGCCCCTGGGGCAAGGTGCGCCAGACCGTGGACCTCTACTACGGCATCGCGCCCGGCACCATCAACTGCGAGCATCAGTGGTGGTATCCGGAGCTGGCCCAGGCCGACAAGGGCTTCAAACTGTCCTGCATCAACTGCATCGTCGACCGCACGGCCCAGGACAAGTACAACGGCTCGTCCACGGTGCGCGGCTATCCGGTGAAGGTGTACAAGGCCACGCCCGAGAACAGCCCCTTCGGCAACCCCGTGCCCTGCGGCAACGACGGCACCGAGATCATCCACGACTCGTCCGATCCGCGCCTGAAGCTGTGGGCCATTGGCGCCGAGGGCATTCACCCCGATAAGTTCGACGCGTAAGAGAAAGGAGTGGGAGAAATGACACAGCTCGCAATTTGCACCGACCTCGACCGGTGCGTGGGATGCCTTGCCTGCAGCGTGTCCTGCAAAGTGGTCAACGGCGTGCCCATCGGCAACTTCTGGAACAAGACCCTGCGCGTGGGTCCCACCTCCAAGGAGGGCGGCTCCGGCCAGTTTCCGGATGTCGAAACCTACTTTTTGAACGTGCAGTGCCAGCACTGCGAGAATCCCCAGTGCGTGTCGGTGTGTCCCACCGAGGCGTCGCACAAGCTGCCCGACGGCACCATTCAGATTGACAAGTCGAAGTGCATCGGCTGCCAGTTCTGCGTCATGAGCTGCCCCTACGGCGTGCGCTACCTCAACGAGGAGGAGGGCGTCGTGGAGAAGTGCACGCTGTGCCAGCAGCGCACGGCCCAAGGCGAGCTGCCCCAGTGCGTGAGCCAGTGCTGCGGCATGGCCCGCTGGTACGGCGATGCCGAGCAGGGTATCGAGTCCTTCGAGGGCCCGCGCGGCGAGCGGTTGGGCGACTTCGTGAACGACTTCACCGAGGACCAGGTGTATCAGCTCACCGACGTGGGCAACGGACCGAGCATGTACTACATCATGCGCAACATCAAGTGGCAGGGGGTCGAGTAACCCATGGAGATTCAAATCCCGCTCGTCATCTTCACGAGCTTTCTGGCCTGGGCTGCGGGCATCTTCGGCACCCAGTGCATCCTCGCGCTGCAGAAGCGCGGCGGCGCGGTGCAGCTGCCGGCGCTCATCTGCTCGGCCGTGGTGCTCGTGGTGGGCGGCATCGCCGTCGTGTTCCATCTGACCCACCCGTTTAACCTGTTCAACGGGTTTGGGCACATCACCTCGGGCATCACCCAGGAGCTCATCGCCATCGTGCTTCTGGCGGTGGTCATGGTGCTGTTCTTCCTGATGCTGCGCCGCTCCGAGGATAGCACGGTGCCCCAGTGGCTGGCTGTGGTGGGCCTCGTGGTCGTGCTCGTGCTCATCGTGGCCATGGGCCACAGCTACATGATGTCGTCGCTGCCCGCTTGGGACACAGTGCTGCAGCTGCTATCGCTTCTGGGCGCTGCCTGCGTCATGGGCCCGGCCACCGTGGCCTTCATCGGCGCCGTGCGCGGCATTGAAATCGAGGGTATCGGGCTTCTCGCGGTCATCGGCGCAGCGGTAAACGCCGTGCTTTCGGTGGCCTACATGTTCGCCATGGAGGCCTCGAGCGCCACCTTCCAGTCCTTCCAGTACTACTTCGATCCGACGCACCCGAATGTGGCCATGGCCAACCCGGCCAACGTGTCGCTGTTCACCGGCGACTCCCTGACGGCGCTCGTGATCGCGGTCATCGCGCTGGTGGTCGCCCTCGTTGGCGCGCTTGTGGGCAAGAAGCAGGGCGCGTGGAAGGTCTGGGGCGCCGTGGTCGCCATCGCCGGTCTGGTGTGCGCCGTGGCCCTGCGCGTCATGATGTACACCATGGGCGAGACGCTCTTCATGCTGTACTAGCGGGCTTGGGGGAGGCCGCGCGTGCTTCCCCCGCCCTTCGAGAAATGAGACAAGGAGGTTCTCATGCGAGGAATATACAAGCGGGCCGGCCTGGCACTGGCCGCCGGAGCGCTCGTGGTGGGCCTCGCCGGGTGCGCCACGGAAAGCGCGCCGGTGAGCGACCCTTCCAAGGGCGACAACACCCAGCTGGCCTATACCGGCGCCAACACGGCTGACGAGCAGACCTTCGACACGGTCACCTTCGGCAGCTACCAGGGGCAGGCCATCACCTGGCTCAAACTTGCCGAGGAGAACGGCAAGACGCTGCTTATCAGCGAGTCGGTGCTGGATGCTCAGCCCTATGACGACACGGCCGAGCCCTACCAGTGGTCGGTGCAGTCGCCGCGCCCCCAGAAGGATGTGGAATGGGCCACCAGCTCGATTCGCACGTGGCTGAACGGCGAGTTCTTGAACGCCGCCTTCAGCGCCGAGGAGCAGGGCGCCATCGCCGCCACGACGCTGTCCGATACGAAGAACAACGTGTCCCACACGGCGGCCACGGCGGCCGACCCTTCGGTGCACGCGGCCGAGGGCACGACCGACCAGGTCTTCCTGCTGAGCCTGGCCGAGGCGAAGCGGTATTTCGCCAACAACGCGGCCCGCGTGGCCCATCCTACCGACTACGCCGTGAGACAGGGCGTGTATGTGGGCGTGGCGAGCAACGACGAGCAGCCCGACGGCGCGGCGGCCTGGTGGCTGCGTTCCAACGGCTACTATGCCGGCTACGCCTCGGTGGTGACCGACGACGGCTATGTGCACGGCGACGGCTACCGCATGGCCGGCGAGCTGCACGACGGCTTCGACGACCACGGCTCCGAGCTTAAGAGCACGCTCGGCGGCAACGTGGGCGTGCGTCCCGCCATCTGGGTGGAGACGAGCGCGCTTTCCTAGAAGCGCTTTTGGATGGGGCAGTTCGCTTGTCGTATTGCCCCATCCCATCGATTGATTCGGATTTGGATTGATGCGGTTGTGGCTCGCCGAGGGCGGGCTACGGGGTACCGCTCAGTCGCTCAGACAGTCCTCGCTCGGCGAAACAGGACATTTAGTCCTGTTTCGTTCGCTGCGGAACTCGCTTGGTGAGCAATACCCCGTATCCCGCTACGCTCAACTCTCGTTGTGGCAATGTCAAAGCGAATCCGAGCTAATCGAAGAGAAGACTCGAGAAGGAGGACAAGCATGGCTGGAGGAAATTCGCTGACGCGGCGCACGCTGTGTATCGGCGTGGGTGCCACCGTGGCCATGGCCGGGTTGGGTGCGCTACGCTATGTGGGCAGTGAGCCGCTCGTGCGGCCGCCGGGAGGGCAGGACGAGGAGAACCTGGTGTCCCGCTGCGTGCACTGCTACCGCTGCATCGAGGCGTGCCCCGAGAAAGTGATCGTGGCCGCCTCGCTGGATGCGGGCGTGCTGAACATGCGCACGCCGCGCATGGAGTTCTCCGACTGCTACCCCGGGCAGCTGGATGATTTCCGCTACTGCGACTTCTGCGCCGAGCGCAACGGAGGCGTGCCGCTATGCGCCGCCGTGTGTCCTTCCGGGGCTCTGCAGCTGCCCGCCGATTACGCCCCCGAACCCGAGGTCATCGGCGTGGCGATGCTGAATACCGAGACGTGCATCGCCTACCGCAGCAGCTTCTGCGCCTTCTGCCATGACGTGTGCATCCAGGTGCGCGGCGAGGAAGACGCGGCTATCTATTACCAGAACGCCGACGCGACCGACGCTTTGGACACGCGGCTGCCCGTGGTGGATCCGACGAAGTGCAACGGTTGCGGCGCCTGCGAGGCCGTGTGCGTGTCGGCCCAGGCCGGTTCCACTATGAACGCCTCGGAACGCGCCATCGTCGTGAAGCCGCTGGAAGGGTAGGGGATCGTCATGAAGTTCAAGAATGCGCGCACCGCCGTGGCCGCCGTTGCCTTCGCGGCGCTGGCTTTCTGTCTCATTGTCGGCGTGGCCGCGGGAACCTGGTGCGGGTTCGGGGCGAACGACATCGCGGTTCTGTGCCCGGTGGGCGCGCTGCTTTCCATGGTGGCCGCCAAGACGCTCGTCCCGCGCGCCGTTATCAGCGTAGTGGTGACCGTGGCCCTCGTGCTGCTTCTGGGCCGTTTGTTCTGCGGCTGGGCTTGTCCGGTGACCCTGGGGCGCCGGGTGAAGGAGTTCTTCAAGCCCGTGAAGAAGCGCGAGCGGGAGACGGAGGCCCTCGCGCAAGCGAACCAGGCCCTCGCTGCCGAGGAGATTGCGGCGCTCAAAGAGGCATCGTCGGGTCACGACTGCGCCGCCTGTGGGGCCTGCCATGCCAAGCGCAACGCGCCCCTGGACTCGCGTCATGCGGTGCTTGGCGGCGCGCTGCTGACGACGGCCGTGTTCGGGTTCCCCGTGTTCTGCCTCGTCTGCCCCGTGGGGCTCTCCTTCGCGGCCGTGGCCCTGTTGGTGAGCTTGTTCGGCTCGGGCGATTTGAACTGGTCGCTGCTGTTCGTGCCGGTCATGCTCGTCATCGAGCTGGTATTCCTGCGCAAGTGGTGCGGCCGCTTCTGTCCCATCTCGGCGTTCATGAGCCTCTTCTCCCGCTTCAGTCGCACGGGCATGCCGGTCATCGACAACGAGCGCTGCCTGGAAACAGCCAAGGGCACCCCTTGCAGCCGCTGCGCCACGGCCTGCACCTTCGATGTGAACCTGCGTCATCCCGATTTGGGCGAGCTGCCCCTGCACGACTGCGCCCGCTGCGGCGACTGCATCGACGCGTGCCCCACGAGCGCCATTTCCTTCCGCGCCGTCAGCGGCAAGCCTGTTCCCTTCGTCGACGCCTTCGCCTCGGTGCGCTCCGGTGGCAAGGCGAAGACGCCCGCCGCGCCGGCTTTGGACGATTTTGAGCCAGAAGAAGCATAAGGCGGTAGGGGCCCACGGCTCGCGCCATCTATTCGAAACCTGTGATTTTTATCAGGGGCGGCTTTCGGGCCGCCCCTGCTTTTTGTGGTTGGGTATCATGGAGGGAAATATCATGGTGGCTGCCGAGAGAAAGTGCTGCATTCAATGGTCAACAAGACGTTCATCCCCGAAGGCGAGGCGGTCCCGGCCTCGCAGATTGGCGCGACGCTGGAGGCGCTCGCCGCCACTATCGCCGCGCGTCGCGACGCCGACGAGGCGAGCTACACCTACCGGCTTCTGACGGGCAACGTCGACGATGTGCTGAAGAAAGTCATGGAAGAATCCGGGGAAGTGGCTCTGGCCGCCAAGGATGTGGAAGGTTGGGCGACCTCCTCGCTCGCGGCCGCCGTGGCGCTGGAAGCTGCTAGTGCCGGGGCTGGCGATGCGGTCTCCGACGCCGAAGCTGCCGATGAGGGTGCCGGCGCTCCTCTTTCCGTCCAGCTGCCCCCGGAGTACGGCGAGGCGGTCGATCATTTGCGCTACGAGGCCGCTGATGTGGTGTATCATCTTCTCGTCGTGCTGGAGCGCTACGGCATCACGCTCGACGAGTTCGCTGCCGAGCTGAACAATCGCATGACCGAAGGAGAGCGGCCGCGCGGCGCCGTTCGCTTGCACGACGAGTTCGTGCGCCGCGGAAAGTAGCGTTCAGCTGCAGGTCTTGTGCGGGGAAGAGACGGAAATCTCGCGGCAGCCTGAGCGAGCGAAACGATATGAAGAACTTCGGTGGAGCCCCCGAGTTGAAGGAAAGAAGGATTTCATGGCCCGACTGTTTGGAACTGATGGCGTGCGCGGCATCGCAAATGTGAAGCTGACCTGCGAGATGGCCTATCGTCTC
>ERZ837487.2438-NODE-2438-length-19088-cov-26.147271_pt1 | contig 19088 bp, 23 predicted proteins | sample MGYA00519911_ERZ837487 | MGnify/ENA primary metagenome ERZ837487 (study PRJEB31850, sample SAMEA3708818) | human gut metagenome | biome: human gut; feature: human-associated habitat; material: faeces | place: China | collected 2014 ...
ACGCCATCGACTGGCTGGACGAGCACGGCATCACCCTGCACAGCGTTTCCAGCTTTGGCGGCGCATCCGTCAAGCGTATCCATCGCCCGGTGGATGCTGACGGCAAGACCGTTTCTGTCGGTTCTTACATGATCCCCCTGCTGGAGGAGAACTGCGAGAAGGCCGGTGTCCAGATCCTGCTGAACACCACCGCAAATGAGATCCTGACCGATGCCAACGGCGCTGCTGTGGGCATCAAGGCCACCGGTTCCACCGGTGAGACCGTCACCGTCAACGCCAAGGCCGTGGTTCTGACCACCGGCGGCTTCGGTGCAAATCTGGACATGGTCACCGAGTACAAGCCCGAGCTGAAGGGCTTCATGACCACCAACGCTGCTGGCGCACAGGGTCAGGGCATTGAGATGGCAACCGCTATCGGCGCTGGCACCGTGGATATGGATCAGATCCAGATCCACCCCACCGTGGAAGCCAACACCGCTGCCCTGATCACCGAGGGCCTGCGCGGCGACGGTGCCGTGCTGATCAACGCCGAGGGCAAGCGCTTCATCGACGAAGTGGGCACCCGTGACGTGGTTTCCGCTGCCGAGATCGCTCAGACCGGCAGCTACAGCTGGCTGGTGGTGGATCAGGCTATGGCCGATGCTTCCAGCGTCATCCAGGGCTACATCAAGAAGGGCTACACCGTGACCGGCCAGACCTACGAGGAGCTGGCAAAGGCCATGGGCGTCGATGAGGCTGCCTTTGCCGAGACCATGAACAACTGGAACGGCTATGTGGACGCCAAGAACGACCCCGACTTTGGCCGTACCAGCTTTGCCAAGACTCTGGACACCGCTCCCTACTACGCCATCAAGGTCACCGCTGGTGTGCACCACACCATGGGCGGCCTGAAGATCAACACCAACACCGAAGTCCTCAAGGAGGACGGCTCTGTGATCCCCGGCCTGTTTGCAGCAGGTGAGGTCACCGGCGGCGTGCACGGCGCAAACCGTCTGGGCGGCAACGCTGTTGCTGACTTCGTGGTGTTCGGCCGTATCGTCGGCGCAGCTGCCAGCGATTACGCTGCATGAGCATCCGCAAACAGTCTGAAAAGGCTTCCGGCTCCAAAAGTCTGAAGCCGTGGATGAAAAACCTGATCTTTGCACTGATCCTGCTGGCTGTGGCGGCGGCGCTGTACTTCGGCGTCCGCGCAGCGCATAGCGGCAAGGAGTCCGGGCTGGAGGCAATTGTCGATTTCGGCAATGGCGTCACCGAGACCCTGTCGCTGGACACAGACCACGATTATGTGTACGATGTGGGTGATTACGTCGTGCATCTGCAGGTAAAGGACGGCGCGATCGCCTTTTTGGACAGTCAGTGCCCGGACCATGTGTGCGAGCAATTCGGCTGGCTGGACAAGGACGGCGCATGGGCGGCGTGCATCCCGGCAGGGGTGTATGTCATCGTGGAAGAAACGGCAGAATAAAGATCGTACTGCAAAAAGGGGCAGCGCTCCGGGTAACCGGAACGCTGCCCCTTTGTTTGCATCTTCAGAATGGTCAAAACGTTTCTGCCTTTTGCGGGTGTCAGTCCGTCAGGGGCATGATGCTCTCCGGTGCGGCGCACAGAAAGGCGGGCAGTGCCGGGGCAGGGGAGGAAAGCGTGAGTTTGCTCACCTTCCACCACAGGCGGGTGTCATGATCCGGCGCGGTGCAGATGAAGTTCCAGTCAAAAGGATTTTCGCTGGAAGAAAGCGGCTTCACGGGCAGGGCATTGAGAGCGTCCGGGCTGCAGGGGGCAAAGTCGTGGGCGCGGATGCCGACAGCGGTGCAGTTTTTCGGCACCGGCAGAGCCAATTGCAGTGGTGCGTTCCAGCCGGGCAGGCGCACCGTATGCGCATCCACCCGGGTGCAGGGCAGGATGTTCTTGCACCCGGTCAGCCGGGCTGTCGTGACGCTGCGCGGGTCGGCAAAGACGTCTCGTGTATGGCCGGTGCGCAGCACACGGCCGCTGTCAAGCACGACCATCTCCGGGCACAGGCGGTACGCCTCGTCCCGGTTGTGGGTAACGAGAAGCGCTGTTCCGTCAAAACCAGACAGCAGGCTGCCGACTTCGCCCTCCACTTCCTCACGCAGGTAGCTGTCCAGCGCACTGAACGGCTCGTCCAGCATCAGGATGCGGGGGTTTCCCACAAGGATACGGGCCAGCGCAGTGCGCTGCTGCTGCCCGCCGGAAAGCTGGGCCGGATAGCGCCTGGCCAATTTTTCCAGCCGCATGGCCCGCAGCATTTCGGCGCAGCGGGCCTGCCGGGCAGCACGGTTTTTTTCGGCTTTCAGGCCGCAGAGGATATTCTGCTCCACCGTCATGTTGGGAAAGAGGGCGTAGTTCTGGAACAACAGCCCTGCACCCCGCTGCTGGGGCAGGAGGTCGATGTGCTGCTCGCTGTCGAACAGTACCTGCCCGTCCAGCACGATGCGGCCGGAGTCCGGCTTTACGATACCGGCGATGCAGCGCAGGGTCATGCTCTTGCCGCAGCCGGAAGCGCCCAGCAGGGCGGTGGCGGTGTCCCCGGCAGAAAACTCAGCCCGCAGGGTAAAACCGTCCAGCTTTTTCTCGATGTTCACTTCCAGACTCATGCGCGGCCACCTGCCTTCTGTTTCTTTTCCAGCAGATTCACTGCCAGCAGCACCACTGCCGAGATGACGATATCCACCAACACCCAGCGCATGGCCCCGGCTTCGTCGTTGGTGCGCCAGAGCTGGTATACGGTGGTGGCGATGGTGGCCGTTTTGCCGGGTGTATAGCCTGCGATCATGCTGGTGGCACCATACTCGCCCAGCGCCCGGGCAAAGGCCAGCACCGTGCCCGCCAGAATGCCCTGTCGGCAGTACGGCATCCGCACCCGCCAGAAGATCCATGTGTCGGACTGCCCCAGTGTCTGGGCCGACCATGCCAGCGTTTCGTCAAAGCTTTCGAATGCGCCGCGTGCGGTGCGGTACATCAGAGGGAATGCCACTACGATGGAAGCAAAGATCGCGCTGTACCAGTTCATGACAAGCTTCACGCCGAAATGCTCCATGAAAAAAATACCCAAAGGCCGCTTTGCTCCGAAGAGCAGCAGCAGAAAATAACCCACCACGGTGGGCGGCAGTACCATGGGCAACGTGAGCACCACATCCAGCACACCCTTGACGGTGCGGGGCAGCTTTGCAATATAATAAGCAGCAAAAATTCCGAGGAAGAACACCGCCGCGCAGCTGATGAGGGCGATGCGCAGGCTGTTCCAGAGAGGATACCAGTCCATTGTTGTTCTCCTGTTCTTTATGGAATGAAACGGATGATCTTTCACAGTACGGTACAGGATACGGTGCCGCCCACCGGGATAAAAACGATCTCAAAGAATAAAATACAAAAAATGGGCAAGTTCGTCAAGCGGAAAACCGTCCGAATTTTTGTGTCCGGCTGTGAAAATTACAGGAGCGTGGATGCCGGATGCGGCAAGGGGGAAAATATCTCTGCGGCGGCCTTTCCGAACGGTCCTGGACGTGATAGAATAGAAAAAACAGTTCGGGTCAGGGAGCACGGGCAGAAGAGCGGTACAAAAAGATGCCGTAAAAGGCCAAAAGGGAACTTTATGGTACCGTTTTATCTGTAGAATATCCTCAGAAGAAGCAGAAATGCTCTGCGGATGGAGGAAAAGACGATGGCAAATGATGACTACGGGTATTTTGGCAAAGGTTCCACGGGATATGCCCAGTATATGACGGCGTTCAACCGAAACTTCGGCGGCTCGTCCGGCGGCGGAGGAAACCATAGCGGCGGGGGGGAGACGGCAGCGGCTATGAGGCGCGTTTTTCCAAATGCGGCATCTGTGCCCTGATGCAGGAGTTGGGACTTTCCGACCTGACCCCTGCCATGTGCCATCTGGACTATGCCATGAGCGAGGCGGGCGGCGCAACAAATTTTGTGCGCATGTATACGCTGGCTTCGGGTGGACCGTACTGTGACTGCGGCTATAAAAAGAAGCAGATGTGAAGGAACAGACATAAAAGAAGATGGAATAAAAATCGCGTGGTCTGCATTCGCAAAGGCAGTTCACGAAGCTGTGCGTTTTCCAGAAGCATTATGCGATGTGAAACTCGCAGTTGCTGCAAAACGATTTATATTTTTTAAAATCCAAAAAAGCGGATTTCTGCAATTTGATTCTTGTGGAAAAAATGGTGTAGAATGGTGTAGAGAAACGTGGACTGGAACGAAATCAGATGAGAAATTGAATGCAAGAATAACACGCAGCATCGTGATATGAAGACTTATAAAGGATGATATGAAAAGTTGTAAAATCCTATTTATTTGCCACGGCAATATCTGCCGCAGTCCGATGGCGGAATTTGTAATGAAAGATTTAGTGGAAAAAGCGGGGCTTTCCGCTCAGTTTGAAATCGCATCGGCGGCGACCAGCATGGAAGAAATCGGCAACCCGGTCTATCCGCCGGCACGGCAGAAGCTGGCCGAGCACGGCATCTCCTGCGAGGGTAAAACCGCCCGGCAGATGACCCGGCGGGACTATGAAAACTACGATTATATTATCGCCATGGACCACAACAATCTGCGCAACATGGCCCGCTTTGTGGGCGGCGACCCGGAGCGCAAGGTATCGTTGCTGATGGACCACACCCGCCGCCCCGGTGATGTGGCGGACCCATGGTATACCGGGGATTTCGAGGCAACATGGCAGGATGTTCTGGACGGCTGCACAGCCCTGCTGGAAGAACTGCAAAAGGGGGAAAACAGAAAATGACGATCGCACAGATCATGGAAAAGATGATCGCTTTTTCGGAGGGGAATATGTCCGGAAACTGGAAAATGCCGATAATGTTCAGAGCGTTTGTCAGAGAATACTTGTACTGCACTGATAAATGTGATAATCTGAGAAAGCAATAAAAGCATAAATGATGTGCAGCTGAAAACAGGGAGCGTTGATATGGCAGAATTTGCAGAAAAACTCGGGCTCGGCTTTTTGTTTCAGGATGAAGAAATGATTCAAAGGATCGTCGGGCATGTTGTCCAGAATGGATCAGCGGTGACGGGATATTATGGCTCTCTATATTTTGACGAAACATTTGGCGACGCAGAAATTGTTGCCCGAGTGATCCGGAGAAAAGACGGAAAACTGGAACTGAGCGACATTGATACACACTCCGTCGGGCGATGTGTATGGAAAGTGCGTTCGCTTGGGATGAATATCGACCGGAAAGATGCTGATATTCTGGAAAAACGCTGTGTGGTATGTGATGCAGATAACGGCAACGGAATGGCAGTTATTAATATTTTGCGTGCGGATGTTCTGCCCTGTTTTGCAGAAGGCGAGGAAATGAAGCTGCAGGTGGTGGCCTTTCCGTCTGAAATCGAATACTTTGAAGACGAAGAAGCTTACGAGAAATCTGTAGAACCGGATAAAAACGGAAAAAAATGGCTCTTGGATGAAGGCTCTGTCCTCCCAACGGGGTTACTGCATAATCGGAATCCAGAAGGAAAATATTTTGAAAAAGATGAAACACTGGATGATTTGATGCTGGTTCGCGGAACGGTGAAGCGGCTTTACCATGGAAAATGCAAAATTGGCGAAGAAGAATGGAATGGATACATCCGGTGCGTGATCGATACGAAATTTGGTGAGCTGGAAATCGTACATACGATGGAAGATGTGCCGAAAGAGGAAAGAAATAACCTGTTTGTGGGTGCAACGGTGAAGGGCATTGTTACACTGTCAGGCGATGCTGCCATCTATGAATACAAAGACGGGGCTGTCTATGATGAAGCACATGATCTGTCGCTTCTCCGCTCGGTCATTCTGGGAGGGGACACAGAGAGAATGCGAAGCGCGCTTGCGGAGGATGCAACTTACTGCGCTGAATATTCAGGCATAACCTATTCAGGAACCGACGCAATATTGAAACAGCTGAAAGTTGTTCAGCAGGAAGCGGGAGTCCGGTACTTTGCTCATTATGCAACAATTGAGTCGGTGAAGGATGGCGACGAGCTGCTTCCCTATGGGGAGGGAAAGAAGTGCCTTGTTCTGGCAACGGAAAAGCCGGAGCATTACGAATCGATTGCGTTTATTGAGCTGACAGCTGAGGGAAAAATTCAGAAACTGACAACGAGCACAAACGGAAGATACCAATTCAAATTGAAAAAACACCTCGGGTGAAAGATCCCCTTGATGACGTTAAAATGCCGGAGTGCGCGGAAATAACGATAAACCCATTGACATAATATGAAAATAGGATTATAATAACGCCATCCAAAACAGGGAGGAACGGCAGATGCTGGCTTACCATGCGGCCCGGCGCATGACCGGGCGAATGCCTTACTCCCAGACAGTTTTCTGGCAGGAAGCCTGAATCCAAGCAGGACGATGCCGTTGTCTGGGAGCATGATCCGAAAAGAAACTGCAGAACAAAAAAGGAGAACCGACAATGGCAGACTATAAACTGTGGAACGCACTGAAGGGCGCTAAAAAATATCGCTGGGTGGAGCTTTCCCACTCGCTGAACAACGACAGCCCTTACTGGTCCGGCATCCCGGATGGCTCGGTGGAGCTGGCCAAGACCGTGTGGGACTGGGGCAAGCCGGAGCTGGAATGCCTCATCCAGACCTTCAAATTCCCCGGCCAGTTCGGCACCCACATTGACTTTCCGGGCCACTTTGTCAAGGACAGGGCGCTGTCGGAGCAGTACGACGTGAACGACCTTGTTTTCCCGCTGGTGGTCGTGGACATCTCCGAGCAGGCAAAGAAGAACCCCCGTTACGCTGTGACGGTGGAGGACATCAAGGCCTATGAAGCTGAGTACGGCCCCATCCCGGACGGTGCTTTTGTGGCACTGCGCAGCGACTGGTACAAGAAGTGGCCGGACATGAACGCACTGTCCGGCATCGACGCCGAGGGCAAGGAGAATGCACCCGGCTGGTCGTTGGAAGCACTGGAATACATCTACAAGGTGCGCAATGCCGCAGCCAATGGGCATGAAACACTGGATACGGATTCCTCTGCTGTGGCGGAAGAGCAGGGCGACCTTGCCTGCGAACGCTATGTGCTGGCGAACAACAAACTGCAGGTGGAAGTGCTGGCCAATCTGGACAAAGTCCAGCCTGCCGGTGCGGTGATCGTGGTCTCCTATCCGCGCATCGAAGGTGCCACCGGCCTGCCTGCACGGGTCTGGGCTATTACGGAATAAGGACGGGAAACGGCAAAAATGTCGTTTGAAAAAGCAAATGCAGACCTCGAAGCCAAAGGGCTGGGAGATCATATCATCGTGCTGAACGAGTCCTCTGCCACGGTGGCGGAAGCGGCGCACGCACTGGGCGTGGAACCGGCCATGATCGCAAAAACGCTGTCGGTCCTACAGGGTGAAACGCCGGTGCTTATCGTGACCGAGGGCACCGCCCGACTGGACAACCACAAATACAAGAGCCTGTTCCACATCAAGGCGAAGATGATCCCCTATGATGACGTGGAGACTCTTGTCGGCCATGCGCCCGGCGGCGTGTGTCCCTTTGGCATCAACGAGGGCGTGGAGGTTTATCTGGACGAAAGCCTGCGTAAATTTGAGACGGTCTACCCTGCAGCGGGCAACGGCCACACGGCTGTCCGGCTGACCTTGCCGGAGCTGGAAGCTGCTGCCGGTGCAAAGGACTGGGTGGATGTATGCAAGGAGCCGGAGGCAGAATAAGGCACGCCTGAACCGGATGATAGAAATGCAAAAGAACGCTCACCCCATTCTGGACGAATCGTCCGGGCAGGGTGAGCGTTTTTTCTGTGGAATGCGGAAAAGGGGATGCAAGTCGGCATCAGGAATCCTGCTTCATCCACTGCGCCAGTGCATCGGCGGTCTGCTGCTGTTGTTCTTCGGCGGTGAGCGTCGGGGTGCCGTCACCCTTCTGGATGCCGTAGCTGCCGAAACCGGCGTGGCAGCCGCCTTCCAGAATCACTTCGGTCGTATCGGCAGGGATGTTCCGATGATTTTATCGGATGATTTTATTATAAAACTCTGCGACGGAAACTGCAAAGGCGATTCTTCACAAAAAAATCCGGCAGGAAAATTGCAGCAAAATGCCCACGGGACGCATGTGCTTGCGTCTGTCTGCCGGATGTGGTAGGATGGAGAAAACGCACAGGAGGAAAACAGCGATGCCCTTTCTGATGATCCGCAATGATATCACCCGGGTGGAGGCGGACGCCATCGTCAACCCGGCCAATCCCGCTCTGCTGCAGGGTAGCGGCACCAGCCGCGCCATTTATCAGGCGGCGGGCGAAACGGAACTGACTGCCGCGTGCAAAGCTATCGGGGATTGCGCTCCGGGCGGGGCGGTGTGCACACCGGCGTTCGGTCTGCCGGCAAAGTATATCTTTCATACGGTCTGCCCTGCTTGGCGCGGCGGCACTGCCGGTGAGGCGCAACAGCTGGCCGGGGCCTACCGCGCAGCGCTGGAACTGGCCGTGGAATACCATTGCGAGAGCGTGGCGGTTCCGCTGCTTTCCACCGGAAACTACGGCTATCCGAAAGAGCAGGCATTCCGCATTGCGGCAGATGTCATCACCCGGTTTGTGCTGGAGCATGACCTGACGGTCTATCTGGTGCTGTACGACCGGGAGTCGCTGGCGACCGGGCAAAAGCTGTTCGCCGACGTGGCGGAGTACATCGACGACCACTATGTTGCCGGAAAGGACGAAAGCTACTGGTTCGGGCGGCGCCGCGGACGGCAGGAACCGGAAGCAGTATTTGCACAGCCGGAAGTGGCGATGCCGGAACGACCGGTAGCCCCGGCGGCACCCGGCAGTCTGCAGAGCCTGATGGACAATCTGGGCGAAAGCTTTGCGGCCCGGCTGGTGCGTCTCATCGACGAGCGGGAACTAAAGGACTCCACTGTATACAAGCGGGCCAACATCTCCCGGCAGCTCTTTTCCAAAATTCTGTGCAGCACAAACTACAATCCCAAAAAGAAAACCGTGCTGGCCTTTGCGGTGGGGCTGCGCCTGACCGAGCAGGAAACGACTGACCTGCTGAAAAGTGCGGGCTACGCATTCTCGGACAGCTCCAAACAGGACTGGATCGTCCGGTACTGTCTGGAACACAAAATTTATAATATCAATCAAATCAATGCACTGCTGTTCGAGTACGACCAGGATCAGCTGGGCAACTGAAAGTGTCGCCTGAAAGTTGACCTTCTGCCTCCGGTTTTGTGGTATCCTTTTGCCATCGAGCAAAATGACTGCAAAAACGGAGGTTAATTTTATGTTGGGAGCAATTCTGGGCGATATCGTGGGCAGCCCCTACGAGTTTGACTGCAATAATTATAAGCACAAGGATTTTCCGCTGCTGAGCGCACGGTCGAGGTTTACCGATGATACGGTCATGACGATCGCGGTGGCGCAGGGGCTGCTAGCCGGGCAGGGCAACCCGGGACGGACATTTGCCGAGGTTCGGGAAACGATGGGGCTTTGGGGTGAAGCATATCCCCATGCCGGGTACGGCGGGATGTTCCGCCGCTGGCTGCACTCGGAACATCCGCATCCTTACGGCAGCTTCGGCAACGGGTCGGCCATGCGGGTTTCGGCGGCGGGGTGGCTGTTCGATACGCTGGAAAAAACGTTGGAAATGGCAAAGGTGACTGCCGAAGTCACCCACAACCACCCTGAGGGCATCAAGGGTGCGCAGGCAACTGCAGCGGCCATCTTTCTGGCGCGCACCGGCAGCAGCAAACAGAAGATCCGTCGTTACACGGAGAAGACCTTCGGGTATGATCTGAGCCGCACCTGCGACGAGATCCGCCCCGGCTACCGCCATGTGGAAACCTGCCAGCAGACCGTGCCGGAAGCCATCACGGCCTTTCTGGAAAGCACCGGCTACGAGGATGCGCTGCGCAACGCGGTATCCCTTGGCGGCGATAGCGACACCCTCGCCTGCATCACGGGCGGCATTGCCGAAGCTTTCTACGGTATGCCGCCGTACCTGCAGGCGGAAACGCTGAAGCGCCTGCCGGAAGATCTGCGGGATATCTATGAGCAGTTCCGGGAAGAAGCGGCCCGCCACGCTATTTTTTCATCCGTAAAATGAAATTGCTTCTTGTCCTCTTTCCTGTGAGGGATTATAATAAAAAAGATAAAAAATACAAGGAGAGTTTCGGCAATGAATTCCTCACAAGACAGCACGGCATCCCCAAAGAACCTTTTTTCGCGGTATAAGGAGCACATCACCGGCGCAATTTTTGCGGGTCTGGTGCTCGGCATCCTCACCGGCCTGTTTCTGGCAGGGCGCTTCCCGGCGGTGCTCACCGTGACCCAGCTGCTGGGCAGCATCTACATGAATGCCCTGAACATGATGATCTTCCCGCTGGTGTTCTGCTCCATCGTGGTGGGCATCACCAGCATCGGCAATGCCAAAACCACCGGCAAGATCACCGGCGGTGCCATGATCTTTTTCCTGTGCACCACGGCGCTTGCCAGTCTTGTGGGTCTGGTCATTCCCCGCGCCATCCATCTGGGTGAGGGTGTCCGGTTCGAGATGGCCACTTCGGACATTGAGGCCAGCAAGATGACCAGCATTCTGGACACCCTCAAAAACCTCATCCCCTCTAACCCGGTGGCGGCCTTTGCCAACGGCAATATGCTGCAGGTGCTCACCTTTGCGGTCATCATCGGTTTCACTCTCATCGCCATTGACGAAAAGGGCGAACCGCTGCTGAAAGTCATCGAGGCAGGCAACGAAGTCTGCCTGAAGATCATCAGCACCGTGATGTACTTCACGCCGGTGGGTGTGTTCTGCACCATCGTTCCGGTGGTGGAGGCCAACGGCACCGACACCATCCTCTCGCTGGCAACCCAGCTGGTGATCCTGTACATTGCCTTCTTCGGTTTTGCCGCTGTGGTGTACGGCGGTGCGGTCAGGTTCCTGGGCAAGGAAAGCCCCATCCGCTTTGTCAAGGCCTGCCTGCCCGCAGCGCTGAACGCCTTCGGCACTTGCTCCAGCTCGGCCACCATCCCCATCAGCAAGCAGCGCATGGAAGAGGAAATGGGTGTGTCGGATAAGATCACCAGTATCGCCATCCCGCTGGGTGCAACGGTGAACATGGATGCCGTTTCCATCCTGATGTCCTTCATGATCGTCTTCTTCGCCAATGCCTGCGGCGTGAAGGTGAGCACTTCCATGATGGTGGTCATCCTGCTGGCCAATGTCATCCTGTCGGTGGGCACGCCCGGCATTCCCGGCGGTGCCATTGCGTCCTTTGCGGCGCTGGCCACCATGGCCGGTCTGCCCGCGGGCGTCATGGGCGTTTATATCAGCATCAACACCCTGTGCGACATGGGCGCGACCTGCGTCAATGTCATCGGCGATATGGCCGGCTGTGTGGTGCTGAAGGAAAAAATCAAACTGGAAGAGTGATCCCGGAAAGGAGAAAATCATGGAATTTACCGATGTGATCGAAAAGCGCTATTCCTGTAAAAACTACAGTGCACGGAAGGTGGAGGACGAAAAGCTTACTGCCATCCTGAACGCCGGACGTGTTGCGCCTACGGCCAAGAACTTTCAGGAGCAGCGCATCTATGTTGTCCGTTCGGAAGAGGGCCTTGCAAAGATCGATGCGGCAACGCCGTGCCGCTACGGTGCGCCGATCTGCCTTGTGGTGGCATATGACCACAGCAATATGTTCACATACCCCGGCGGAAAGCACACCTCCGGCGCAGAGGACGCCGCCATTGTGGCGACCCACATGCTGCTGGCTGCAGCCAATGCAGGGGTGGACAGCTGCTGGATCAACTTCTTCGACCCGGAAAAACTGGCCGCAGAGCTGGGCCTGCCGGAAAACGAAGAAGTGCTGATGTTGATGGACCTCGGCTATGCCGCCGAAGGTGCAGGCCCGCTGGCAAACCACGGCCTGCGCAAGCCGCTGGAAGAAACAGTCGCTTACCTCTGAGAAAAATAAAACAGCGCAGATAGAAATATCCCCGATGCCGGATGCCCGGTATCGGGGATATTTTTTGGACCGTATTTTTATGCCCCAAAAATCACTGCAGCTTGGAGACGATCTCTTCGGCAGACATGCCGCTGGCCAGCAGTTTTTTCAGCACAGCCTCGGCTTCGGCCTTCTTTGCGTTCTCGGCAGCTTTGGTCTCGGCAGCAGCCTTTTTGGTCTCTGCCTTGGTCAGCTCCTTGGTGGCGGCCTTTACAGCAGCCTTGGCGGTTTTCAGATGTGCCTTCAGCTCATCGATGTTGGCAGTCAGTGCTGCAACAGTGGCTTCTGCCTGCTCTTTGGCAGCAGTTTTTTCAGCAATGAGTGCTGCATAATCGATCTTATTTTTTGCGGTGCGTGCAGCGCGGGGAGTATGGACTTTATTTTTGCTTCCTTTGGGTCTGGGCATGGGGGGGTCCTCCGTTTCATAAAAATAAATTTGTAATCTTAGTATATTTCCGAACGCGATAAATTGCAATAGAAAAATGCCAAAAAATTATCAGAAATAGATAAATCCGGGATACAAAATCGGAAGCATGAAATTTGCCGAAAAACGAACGTAAAATCTATCGACAAAAAGAAACTAAAGTTCATGATGTCGGTCATCCTGACCATTGCTTCGCTGGGCACCCGCGTGGCGCTGGCCTATCTGCTCTCGGCTACGCCGCTGGGGGTCACGGGCATCTGGCTCAGCGTCCCGATCGGCTGGGCGCTGGCGGACGCCATCGGCATCGGGTACTACCTCAAAACCAAAACGGCATAACGAAACAGCCGGGAGGCGTTCCAAAAGGGAAGCCTCCCGGCTGTTTTTTTATAAGTTGTGTGCTCTGCCCGGTTACTTGAGCAGGGCGCTGTGGTCTGCGCCGCCAATGGTCAATGCCGCGCGGGGGCCGGTGTGGGTCCAGACGACGGCCGTTTCATCGGGGGCGTCGGGTTCAGCCGCCAGCAGGGCGTCCACCGAGACCGTGGTGGAGCGGGAGAGCAGGGTGGTGAACACAAGGGTCTTCACGCCCTGAGCCTTCAGGGTGCGGACCATGCCCAGCGTCAGGTGGGCCGAGGTCACGATGCCGTTGGCGCAGATGGTCAGGGTCGTGCCGTTCTGGGTGCAGGTGTGGGTGATCTGCTTGCCCAGAACGTTGGTGACATACAGCCCCTCCACCGTGACCGGGCGCTCCACTTCCGAAGGTACTTCTGCCGCTTCCGTTTCGGTGGGCGCTTGCTCGCGTACAACATCACCGGGCTGGGAAACATCGTCGCCCTTCGCATTGCGGCGGGTGATGGTCGTGCCCACCTGCAAACCGGAGAACCGCGTTTCGCCGTTGATCGAATCGCCAATGGCCACATCGCCGCCGCCAGTGGCGTCGATCGTCACCTTGCCTTCAACGGTAATATCAGACTTTACCTCAGTAGCACCGTCAGCAACGCTGCCGCTGCCGATGGCCGCAGCACCGGCAAGGGGAGCATCTTCATTATTCAGAACGCCGCCGCCTGCAGCAGTAATGTTAGGAGAACCAACTTCGGTGCTCTTGATGGAAACTTTGTTTCTGGTATCCTCGGTGTCGGGTTCTGTTTCTGCGCCGCCACCGATACCGGCAGCACCAGCGCCGCCCTGTGCATTTTCGATGGTGACATTGCCCTCGATGGTCACGTCACCAGTGCCAAGAGCACCGCCGCCGATACCGGCACCTTCTTCGCCGCCGGTGGCGTTTCCGATTTGAGCGTTGCCTCTAATGATTACATTGCCGATGCCAATAGCGCCGCCACCAATGCCGGAACCACCATAACCACTTTTTGCATTTTCGATTTTGGCGTTGCCTTCAATGGTCACGTTGCCTACAGTTGGATCGATTACCATGCCATCGCCATCGGGATACAAATCGCCTTGGCCGCTGCCGATGCCAGCGCCGTTTGCGCTGCTTTCGGCATTTTCAATGACTGCATCACCTCTGATGATGATCTCGCTGTTACCACGGGTGCCACTGCCGATGCCGGCTCCAGCTTCACCGCCCTGTGCGTTTTTGATGACGGCATTACCTTCAATGGTCACTGTGCCCAGACCCTGAAGGCCGCTGCCGATGCCAGCAGCCATATAGCCACCAGAGGCTTCGGTGATGGTGCCGCCGCTGATGGTGACAGTGCCATTTCCTCCAATAAGAGTGTCCTTCGGTATCTCGCCACAACCGCCACCAATACCGGCACCATAGCGGCCCGTAGCCTTTGCGGTGATATCGCCGTCCGTAATTATGACAGTACCGTTGCCATCGAGGCCACCACCAATACCGGCAGCCAGACTGCCGCCCGTAGCGGTGATCGTACCACCGGAAATTGTCACATCGCCGTCACCGCCGACGGCGGCGTACTTGTCGCCGGCACCGCCGCCAATACCGGCAGCCCCATTACCACCCGTGGCAGTGATCTTACCACCCGTAATGGTCGCTTGGCCGTCGTGTTCGTCACTGCCGCCGATGCCGGCACCTCGGCCACCACCGTTGGCAGTCAAACTGCCAGTAGTATCGGACGCACTGCCCTTTGCGGAGCCATCATCATTCTTTTCGTCCTGAATCGTCAGCGTGCCGCTGTCGTCGGTCTTGTTATGCTCCAGACCGGCGTGGCCATATCCGCTTGTCAGCGTGTTGTTGCCGTTCAGCTCGATGTTCGTATTGCCGCTGCCGGTAACGCTTACAGCGGTCTTATAGGCGTTCGGGTCATAACCATACTTGGACCCTTCGTCTACATTGATCGTTACGTTATCCAGCGTGACATTCACCGTCTTGCCTTCATCTGCATGGATCGTTACTGTATTCGAAGACGCGGTAGAAGAGTCCTTGCTTTTAATAACGGTGTCCGTATCATTCTCTTTTGTCGTACTTCCCTGTGTGACATTGTTGCCGCTTTCACCAGCCGAAATCGAGATGTCGCCATCGTCAATGTACCATGTAGCCGCAAAGGCGGGGAGCGTCATCCCGACCACAAGGGCGGCGGTGAGGGCGAGGGCGGCGGCGCGCTTTGCGGTGGAGCGGCGGGCTGTTTTGACCGCAGAAACCGGGCTGTGCCCCAGAACACGCATGGCGAGTTTGCGATAAGAGATCATAAGTGGTGCCTCCTTGCAAAGTTTCAAATCCGGTAAAACATGGGCTTGTGCTTGTAAGGAAATTATACCACTCTCGGGGGGGGGGATGCAAGTAAAACTGCGTGAAAGGCGGCGCTATGATGCAGTTTTTGACCCACATTATTTTTCTCTTGAACCTGCTCAAGACCCTTATCAACCATTTCAGCTAAGGACGGTGACTGAATGGAAACCGTTCTCAAAGCCATTGCCGACTGGATCAAAGGCATCCTGACGGCAGGCATTATGTCAAATCTTTCCGGTCTGTTCGACGATGTGAACACCCAAGTGGGCAACATCGCACAGCAGGTGGGCACCAAGCCATCCAGTTTTGAACCACGGGTGTTTTCCATGATCGAAGCCCTCTCCCGGAACGTGGTGCTGCCCATTGCAGGCATCATCCTGACTTTTATCGCCTGTTATGAACTCATCGAGATGATCACCCAGCACAACAACATGGCGCAGTTTGAGCCTGCCCTCATCATGCGCTGGATCTTTAAGACCGCTGTTTCGGTATGGCTCATCTCTAACACCTTCGATATCGTGATGGCGGTGTTCGACGTCACCCAGAAGGTGGTGTCCGATTCCAGCAGCATCATCGCCGGAAATGCCCGTGTCAACGACATTGGGCTATCCATGCTGCAATCCAGCCTGATGCAGATGGACGTTGGTCCCCTGTTCGGGCTGTTTTTGCAGTCCTTCTTCATCGGCATCACCATGCGGATATTGAGCATGTAAGAAAGAGAGGGATGCCCATGAACTTTAACCATGAGGAACTCATGCTGATGATGCTCTACAACACTGGCTCCCGGCTGGGGCTGATGCAGGAACTACGGCTCATGCAGTGCTATCTGATGCCCGATGAAACCGCCCTGCGCGAACTGTCTGAAGGTGTTATCGAAAAACTGAAGCTGATGACCGATGCGCAGTTTGCGGAGGTTGAGTTTCCTATGGACTGATTTTTGCCGCCTGCGGGCGGCGTACATAGAATTTTTCATTAAAGAAAAACAGCCGTTTCCGCTTAAATAAAGAGAAACAGCTGCCTTTTTCAAAAATTTGTTGTCACATGGAAATCCAGCCCAGCGTATTGGCCACTGAACTGATCAGAATGATTGCTGCAAAGACAGGGCAAAGATAGCGAATCATAAAGTTGAAAATCTTTTTGCGGCGGAACGGCTTACCGTCCACGGTGACTTCTTCTTCGATTTTTTCTACGCCGATGACACGGGATACCAGCAGGCAGGTGGCAATGGCGGCGATGGGCATCATAACAGAGTTTGTCAGAAAATCGAAGAAGTCCAGAAACTGCATCCCGAACACCGTCACACCGGCCAGCGGGCCGTAGCCCAGCGCGGACAGACTGCCTAAGACAACCATGATAATACCAATGCAGGCGGTAGCCAGCTGTCGGTTCCAGCCGAGTTCATCCTCAAAGGTGGAAACGGCACTCTCTGTCAAGGCAATGGAACTTGTAACAGCGGCAAAGAGAACCAACAGGAAGAACAGTACGCCTACAACATGGCCGAACCCCATGCTTTCAAATACTTTGGGGATGGTAATGAACATCAGCGAAGGGCCTGCCTGCAGGGTGTTCGGGTCACCGCCAGAGAAGGAAAACACAGCAGGAATAATCATCAGACCTGCCATGATCGCAATGGCTGTATCAAAAATTTCGACATTTTCCGTGGATTCTTCAATGGAAACATCCTTTTTCATATAGGAGCCGAAGGTCACCAGAATGCCCATGGCAATGGACAGAGAGTAGAACATCTGGCCCATAGCGGTGACAACAGTCATCCATGAAAAGTTTGCAACGTTGGGAATCAGGAAATACTTGACACCGGCCAATGCGCCCGGACGGGTGACCGAGTAAATAGCTATGACCACAGATAACACCACCAGAACAGGCATCATCAGTTTGGACACACGTTCCACACCATTACGAACACCGGCAAAAATGATGCTCAGCGTGAAAACCGTAAAGATGATGAAACATACTTCGGCAGACTGGCCGCTGGAAATAAAAGCGGAAAAATAGCCATCCTGTGCTAACTCACTGCCGTGTCCACTGACATAGGCGGAAAGATAACGGATGACCCAGCCACCGATGACCGAATAGTACGGTACGATCAGAATGGGAATGATGGCATTGATCCATCCGCCAAACTTCAGCTTGCCGCTCTTGCCAAATGCTCCGAAAGCGCCGACCGGGCTCTTTTTGGTCATGCGGCCCAGCGCGGTTTCTGCCACGATCATGGTGTAACCAAAAGTAACGGCCAGCACAATGTACACCAGCAGAAAAATACCGCCGCCATATTTTGCGGCCAGATACGGGAAACGCCAGATGTTGCCAAGGCCCACGGATGCGCCGGCAGCAGAAAGAACAAAACCGATCTTACCGGAAAAGGCGCTACGCTTGGGTTGTTGTGAATCCATAGTAACACACTCCTATCATTTTTTCTTATCCACAAACAGGATTAGTGTATCATAAATTTTACAGAGATACAATATTTCGTATCACAATACATTTCCCTGCAGGCAACTACAAAACGGTTGCCCGCAGTTTTTATACCCTAAAATCTAAAGAAGGAGGCTAAAATGCCAAGCAAAACCGAAGAATATCTCGCCCTTGCCCAGCGCACGGCGAACGGCTTGACCCGGTACTGGGAAAGCTGGACGGACTACCTGACCACCGCATCCCGGCTGTACAAGTACCCTTTTGCCGACCAGCTCATGATCTACGCCCAGCGCCCGGATGCCACCGCCTGCGCCGACTTTGACATCTGGAACAACCGGATGAACCGCACGGACTGGTTGAAAATGATGAAGTCACGAGTGGAAATCACAACCTATACCAGCTATGAAAGAGCAATCGTTCACAAGATCGTCCCATATTTTGAACCGCTCCACTATACATTGCAGGATATGGAACAGCATCCCAAATACATCCAAGACTTCTACCAGCATGAGTTGGATCGTGGCCTTACGGCAAACACCGTCATTCACTATCACGCCAACATCCGCAAATGCTTGCAGTACGCTTTTCAAATCGGCATGATCCGTTCCAACCCGGCAGACCGCGTTGAACGTCCTCGTAAGGAAAAGTTCAAGTCGGAGATTTACAAAGGAGATTCAGGAGTGGCTCGGTCACAGCCACATCAGCACAACAAGCAACATTTATACACATCTGGATTTCTCCAGTAAGGTATCTTCGGCGAATGCCATCGTCAGCATTTTCCCGGAGAACACAAAGGTGTGACTTGCAACAAAAATAAAGCAGCCCGGAACCTGAAAAAGGCCGGACTGCTTGATTGGTGCCGATGGTGGGACTCGAACCCACATGGTTTCCCGAGCGATTTTGAGTTTTTATCCGCATCTTCCATCTGGTGTCATCCAGTGATATCTAATGATATCTGGTTCCCACTGTGCAAAGGAAAAATTCACGACTCAACGAACAATAATTTGAAATATCCACGATTTTTCGATGCGTTTTTCCTCTACTCTGTTTTTTCGGTTTGGACCGCCCAAATGGAAATTGGAGGGATGTTCAGGAGGGATGCAGGGCAAAACGCTCCTCTGCTTAGGCACAAAACGAAAGGAAAGTCAAGGATAATGAATCAAAATCAAGCAAAAGAGTATTATAAAAAATTATTTGTGAACTATCCTGATGTGCTGTCTGTCGAAGAAGCAACAACTTTACTCGGTTTCAAAAGCCAGACTGCCATCATCAGAAGAATCCATCAACATAGAATTCGCTGCCTGAAAGTCGGACGATCTTTCATGATTCCGAAAGAATATCTCATCGACTATCTTTTGGATAGCTAAATTATATAGCCATTATATTACATAGCGCACCACTTTTCAATAAGAAAAGAGTGCGCTTTTTATTTTCAAACGAAAGGCGGTTGATTTTTTGAACACAAGCTGGAGCAAAACGTTGAAAAAGCCACATGACCCTTGACTACTTTTACGGACAAGCCGGAGAACTGTTTTC
>ERZ837487.2439-NODE-2439-length-19086-cov-20.213757_pt1 | contig 19086 bp, 16 predicted proteins | sample MGYA00519911_ERZ837487 | MGnify/ENA primary metagenome ERZ837487 (study PRJEB31850, sample SAMEA3708818) | human gut metagenome | biome: human gut; feature: human-associated habitat; material: faeces | place: China | collected 2014 ...
TGCGCCGTAATCCAGCGCTGAGCCGGGCGCTATTTGTTCAAAATTAAAGGAGATTCTATTCTATGTCCAAGAAACCTGTTCTGCTGTGCATCATGGACGGCTTCGGCTGGGTGCCGGGCGAGACCTACGGCAATGCCGTGGTCGCCGCAAAGAAGCCTTTCATCGATTCTCTGATGGCAAAATACCCCATGACCACCATCGAAGCTTCCGGTATGGCTGTCGGCCTGCCTGACGGCCAGATGGGAAACTCCGAGGTCGGCCACACTAACATGGGTGCCGGTCGCATCGTGTACCAGCAGCTGACCCTGATCACCAAGTCCATCAAGGACGGCGAGATGCTCAAGAACCCTGTTCTGGTCAAGAACATGAAGGCCGCCATCGATGCCGGAAAGGCCATCCACCTGATGGGTCTGGTGGGCACCGGCGGCGTGCACAGCCATGCCGACCACTGGTTCGGCGTGCTGGAAATGGCTAAGCACATGGGTGCCAAGAAAGTGTACCTGCACTGCATCACCGACGGCCGTGACACCGACCCTCACTCCGGCAAGGGCTTCCTTGCTGACCTGCAGGCCAAGCTGGACGAGCTGGGCATCGGCAAGATCGCCAGCGTTTCCGGCCGTTACTATGCAATGGACCGCGACAACAACTGGGACCGTGAAGAGAAGGCTTACGCTGCCTTTGTCTACGGCGAGGGCAACCACGCCGCCAACGCTGCCGAGGCCATTGAGGCTTCCTATGCAGCCGACAAGACCGACGAGTTCGTTCTGCCCTGCGTCACCTGCGAGGGCGGCCGTGTGCAGGACGGCGACACCGTCATCTTCATGAACTTCCGCCCCGACCGTGCCCGTCAGATGACCCGCATCTTCTGCGACGACGAGTTCAAGGGCTTCGAGCGCCGCGGCGGCCGCAAGCAGGTCAACTACGTCTGCATGGCCGAGTATGACGCCACCATGCCCAACTGCGAGGTCGCTTATCCTCCTGTGGAGCTGAAGAATGTTCTGGGCGAATACCTGTCTGCCAACGGCAAGACTCAGCTGCGCATTGCCGAGACCGAGAAGTACGCCCACGTCACCTTCTTCTTCAACGGCGGCGTCGAGGCTCCCTACGAGGGCGAGGACCGTTGCGTGATCCCCAGCCCGAAGGTGGCAACCTACGACCTGAAGCCCGAGATGAGCGCCCCCGAAGTGGCTGACGAGTGCGTCAAGCGTATCGAGAGCGGCAAGTACGATGTGGTCATCCTGAACTTCGCAAACTGCGACATGGTCGGCCACACCGGCGTGTTCGATGCTGCTGTCAAGGCCGTTGAGGCTGTGGATGCTGCCGTCGAAAAGGTCGTCACCGCTGTGCTGAACGCAGGCGGCTGTGCCTTCCTGACCGCTGACCATGGCAACGCCGAGAAGATGATGAACCCGGACGGCACTCCCTTCACCGCCCACACCACCAATGTCGTGCCCTTCGTGGCAGTCGGCTGCGGCGATGTGAAGCTGCGCGAGGGCGGCTGCCTGGCCGACATCGCTCCCACCATGCTGCCGTATATCGGTCTGCCTGTCCCCGCTGAGATGACCGGCAAGAGCATCATCGTGGAGTAAGCTCTTTTGTATCGCAAGAAGGAGAAGCCTGCGGGCTTCTCCTTTTCTTTTTGCAGCAACCGTGTTACAATAAAAAAGAAACTTTTTTGTAGGAGAAACGGATGGAAACTGCGCATAAACAAATCGTTCTGGGCATCCTTGCCCATGTGGACTCCGGCAAGACCACCTTGTCCGAAGCCATGCTCTACCGCTCCGGTGCCATCCGGAAGCTGGGCCGGGTGGACCACAAGGACGCTTTTCTGGACACGGATACGCTGGAAAAAGCACGCGGCATCACCATTTTTTCAAAGCAGGCCTTGCTGACGGCGGGCAATACCGATATCACCCTGCTGGACACCCCGGGCCATGTGGATTTTTCTACCGAGACCGAGCGCACTCTGCAGGTGCTGGATTATGCGGTGCTGGTGGTCAGCGGCACCGACGGTGTGCAGAGCCACACCGAGACGCTCTGGCGGCTGCTGCGGCGCTACCATGTGCCCACCTTTGTATTCGTGAACAAGATGGACCTGCCCGGAAAGAGCCGGGAAGAGCTGCTGACCCAGCTGAACCGTCGCCTTGGCGAGGGCTTTGTGGATTTCGGCGCAGTACAGGCCGACCGGGATGAAGCACTGGCAGTGTGCGACGAAACCCTGATGGAACGGATGCTGGATGCCGGAGCGCTGACCGATGCGGACATCATCCCGGCCGTTGCCCGGCGGCATGTTTTCCCGTGCTGGTTCGGCCATGCGCTGCGCAGCACCGAAGCGGACGAAATGGACAGCGTGGACGCACTTCTGGCCGGGCTGGACCGCTTCACCCGTCCGGCTCCGGCGCTGGAAGCGTTCGGGGCCAAGGTGTTCAAGGTTTCGCAGGACGAGCAGGGCACCCGCCTGACATGGCTGCGGGTGACAGGTGGAGAATTGAAGGTGAAAGCCCAGCTCTCCGGCGAGACCGACGGCGAGCCGTGGGCGGAAAAGGCCAATCAGCTGCGGCTGTATTCCGGCGCAAAATATACGCTGGCCGAGGCCGTCGCCCCGGGGCAGGTGTGCGCGGTCACCGGCCTGACCAAAGCCCGCCCGGGCGAAGGCCTTGGCGCGGAGCGGGACAGCGATGTGCCGGTGCTGGAACCGGTGCTGAGCTATCAGGTGCTGCTGCCGGAGGGGGCCGACGTCCATGCCGCGCTGGGCAAGCTGCACCGTCTGGAAGAAGAGGAACCTCAGCTCCATGTGGTGTGGAACGAAACACTGGGCGAGATTCATGTCCAGCTCATGGGCGAAGTGCAGCTGGAAGTGCTGCGCAGCCTGCTGGCAGAGCGGTTCGGCCTGAACGTGGAGTTCGGCCCCGGCGGCATCCTGTACAAGGAGACCATCACCGAACCCATGGAGGGCGTGGGCCACTACGAGCCGCTGCGCCATTATGCCGAGGTGCATCTGAAGCTGGAACCGCTGCCCCGCGGCAGCGGGATGCAGTTTGCCGCCGACTGCCTGGAAGAGGTGCTGGACAAGAACTGGCAGCGCCTTGTGCTGACCCATCTGGAGGAAAAAGAGCATCTTGGCGTGCTGACCGGTGCGCCGCTGACCGATATGAAGATCACCCTCATCGCGGGCAGAGCACACCTCAAGCACACCGAGGGCGGCGACTTCCGGCAGGCGACCTACCGCGCCGTGCGGCAGGGCCTGATGATGGCCAAAAGCCAGTTGTTAGAGCCGTGGTATGCTTTCCGGTTGGAAGTGCCTGCCGAGAACATCGGCCGTGCCATGAGCGATATCCAGCGCATGGAGGGCAGTTTTGACCCGCCGGAAAGCGGGGAGGAAACGGCCGTCCTCACCGGTTTTGCGCCGGTTGCTACCATGCGCAGCTACGCCATGGAGATGGTGAGCTACACCCGGGGCAGGGGACAGCTGAGCCTGACGTTGGACGGCTACCGCCCCTGCCACAACGCGGCGGAGATCATCGAAGCGGTGGGCTATGAGCCGGAACACGACCTCGACAATCCGGCGGATTCGGTGTTCTGTGCCCATGGTGCCGGGTTCGTGGTGCCGTGGGATCAGGTGCGCAACCATATGCACGTGGACAGCGGCTGGGGCAAGACCGCCCGCCCGGAACAGGAGACAGCCGCCGCCCCGCAGCGCCGGGCCATGGCCTACCGCGCCACGCTGGAAGAGGATGCCGAGCTGCTGAAGATCTTCGAGCGCACCTACGGCCCCATCAAGCGGGATCCGCTGGCGGCATTCCGCCCGGTGCAGAAGCGGGAGCGCCCGGATTTCAATGCGGAACAGTGGCAGATCCAGCCGGAATACCTGCTGGTGGACGGCTATAACATCATCTTCTCGTGGGACGAGCTGAACGCCCTTGCAAAGGAAAGTCTGGACGCCGCCCGGCATAAGCTGATGGACATCCTGTGCAACTATCAGGGCTATCAGAAGTGCAATCTGATCCTGGTATTCGACGCCTACCGCGTGCCCGGCAGCCCCGGTTCCATCGAGCAGTATCACAACATCCATGTGGTCTATACCAAAGAAGCCGAAACGGCGGATATGTTCATCGAACACGTCACCCATGAGATTGGCAAGGACCGCCGGGTGCGGGTGGCTACCTCGGACGGTATGGAGCAGATCATCATTCTGGGTCACGGTGCTCTGCGCGTTTCGGCGCGGATGTTCCACGAGGAAGTGCAGAATGTGGAACAGCAGATCCGCAAGCTGGTGCAGGGCGAAGCATAAAAGGAGGAACTTATCATGACGGAAAAGGAAAAAATGCTGGCAGGCAAGATCTACGACCCCTCGGAGCCGGAACTGGTCGGCCTGCGCCAGAAGGCGCACCGGTTGTGTCTGGAGTACAACCAGCTGCCGGAGACCGACAAAAAGCGGGATGAACTGATGCGGGAACTTGGCGTTGCAGGCGGGGAGAACGCGTATTTTCAGGGACCGGTACAGTTCGACTACGGCTGCTTTACCACGGTGGGCGAGGGCTTTTATGCCAACTTCAACTTTACCTGTGTGGACTGCTGCCCGGTGACCATCGGCGACAACGTATTTGTCGGCCCGAATGTATCTTTGCTGACACCGGTGCACCCCTTCCGCTGGCAGGACCGCAACCCCTACAAAAAGCCGGACGGCACCGTGACCGACAAGGAATATGCCCGCCCCATCACCATCGGCGACAACTGCTGGATCGCAGGCAACGTCTCGGTCTGCGGCGGCGTGACCATCGGCGAGGGCAGTGTCATCGGTGCGGGCAGCGTGGTCACGCGGGATATCCCGCCACACTCGCTGGCCGCCGGTGTGCCCTGCCGTGTCATCCGCGAGATCACCGAAGCGGACTCGCTGGAAAATCACCCGGAGTTGTTCTGAGACGGGCGCACAAAACCATGCCCGCGACAAACGCAAATGATAAAAATAATTCTTCCGCTGAAAATGCCCGGAGCAAATCGGAGGGCATTTCAAATCGTCCGACCGGAGGTGCAGCAATGGCAGCAGAAATTACATCCGAATTTGTCTGGCAGAATATCCCCCGCCGCGCCCGGGAAAGCCACAAGGGCACCTTTGGCAGCGTGCTGACTGTGGCGGGCAGTGCGTTCTATCGCGGTGCGGCATTGCTGGCCGCAGAGGGCGCTCTGCGCACCGGCGCGGGTATCGTGACCCTTGCCAGCGTGGAACCTGTGGTCAGCGCCGCAGCCGCCTGCCTGCCGGAATGCTGCCTGTGTCCCTGCAGTGCGGGGGTAGAAGGCGGCATTGCGCCGGAAAATGTGCCGCTCATCCGGCGGCAGAAAGCAACCGTGCTGCTGCTCGGCCCTGGCCTTGGTGGTACGGCGCAGAGTGCCGCCCGCGCCGCCGAGACCCTTGCTCTGGTGCAGCAGCTTCTGCCCGGATTCGAGGGCAGCGCTGTGCTGGATGCCGACGGCCTGAACGCCGCCGCGCAGCTGCTGGCCGGGGGCAGGGAACTGCCGCACCCGGCGGGGGAACTGATCGTCACGCCTCACCCCGGCGAGATGGCGCGGCTCACCGGTCTGCCTGCGGCGCAGATCAACGCCGACCGAGAGGGCACGGCCCTGCGGTATGCGCAGGCGTGGAATGCGGTGGTGGTGCTCAAAGGTGCCCGCACGGTGGTGGCAGCTCCGGATGGCCGTATGCTGGTGAACCCTACCGGAAACCCCGGCCTTGCCCGGGGCGGCAGCGGGGATGTGCTGTCGGGCATGACGGCGGCGCTGCTGGCCTGCGGTCTTCCCGCCTTTGAGGCCGCCGCCTGTGCTGTCTACCTGCACGGCACCGCCGCCGACCGCGCCGCCGCCGAACACGGTGAATACGGGATGCTGCCCCACGATATCCTGCCGGAGCTGGGCAGATTGTTTGCGGAACATCAGAGATAAGAAAAAGACCGTTGCACAGTATTTTGCGCAACGGTCTTTTGCAATGCGAACGCTTACAGTGCCAGCGCTCCATGGCACCGAAACTGGCGGTGCACTCGGCCTCAGCGGCAGGGTCGATCTCGCCCTTGCGCAGGTACTCCACCGCCCGCGGGAACAGGCTGATTTTATTATAGCGGTTCCGGATAGCGGTTCCGGGCAAAAGCTGCAGGACCCGACCGGAAAACGCCAGAAAAGTCATACTAAACCAAAGATCGACCTCAATTTTATGAAAAAATGGTTGACAGCTTTTTCACATCGTGTTATATTACTAACGATTTTGAGAGACGAAGCGTGGCAGAGTCTTTTCAAAGCAATTTACTCGGGACCGCCCATCGGGGCTAAGGCCATACGGACAGCCGGGTCCACTGCCGACCGGCGGCGCAAGCTGCCATTATTGATTGAGTTAGAAGCTCAAATTTTATAAGTTGGTTCCTTTACAACCATGAAATTGCGCACGCGGTGCGCAGACTTGTGAAACGGTCAATAAAAGAGTAGTAAAAGTGTAGTTGCTATATAGACTCTCATCATCCCGTCTTTTGAATCATGTGAATGAGGCGTTCTTCGGCGCAGCAGCCGGGGAGTTTTCCCGCGCATTCAAATGAGGTTTCAAAGCACAGGTCTGCATAAAAACGTGCAGAGCTTGTGCTTTTTTATTTTGTGGCAAAGGAATCAGGGACGGAGGAAAAACATGAGTGAGAACCATACACGGTTCCGGCTGAACCAGAACCGCGCGCCCATCTACGAGGCGCTGGAACGGTTCCGTCAGATGCGGGTGGTGCCTTTTGATGTGCCCGGCCACAAGCGGGGCCGGGGCAACCCGGAGCTGACCGCCTTTCTGGGCCAGCAGTGCGTGGGCGTGGACGTGAACAGCATGAAGCCGCTGGACAATCTCTGCCACCCGGTGTCGGTCATCCGGGAAGCAGAAGAGCTGGCCGCCGATGCGTTCGGTGCGGCGCACGCCTTCCTGATGGTGGGCGGCACCACCAGCAGTGTGCAGAGCATGGTGCTCACCGCCTGCAAGCGGGGCGATGAGATCATCCTGCCCCGCAACGTGCACCGCAGCGTGCTGAACGCTCTGGTGCTGTGCGGTGCGGTGCCGGTTTATGTGAACCCTGAAGTGGACAAGCGCCTTGGCATTTCGCTGGGCATGAAGCGGGAACAGGTGGAAAAGGCCATCAAAGAGCACCCCAACGCTGTGGCCGTGCTGGTGAACAACCCCACCTATTACGGCATCTGTTCCGACCTGCGCGCCATCGTGAAGATGGCTCACGACGCCGGGATGCTCTGCCTTGCCGACGAAGCCCACGGCACCCACTTTTATTTCGGCGGCGGCCTGCCCGTTTCCGCCATGGCGGCGGGCGCGGATATGGCGTCCGTTTCCATGCACAAGAGCGGCGGCAGTCTGACCCAGTCCAGCCTGCTGCTCATTGGCCCCAACGTGCACCCGGGCTATGTTCGCCAGATCATCAATCTGACCCAGACCACCTCCGGCAGCTATCTGCTCATGTCCAGTCTGGACATTTCCCGCCGCAATCTGGCGCTGCGGGGCCGTCAGGTATTCCATCAGGTGGCGGATATGGCCGAGTATGCCCGCGAGGAGATCAACAACGTGGGCGGCTACTATGCCTTCGGCAAGGAGCTGTGCAACGGCAACTCGGTCTTTGATTTTGACACGACCAAACTTTCCGTCCACACGCTGGATATCGGTCTGGCCGGTATTGAAGTGTACGACATCCTGCGCGACGAGTACGACATCCAGATCGAGTTCGGCGACATCGGCAACATCCTTGCCTATCTGTCCATCGGCGACCGCCCGCAGGAGGTGGAGCGGTTGGTCAGCGCACTGGCCGAGATCAAGCGCCGCTACCGCACCGACGGCTCCGGCCTGCTGAGTCAGGAATACATCGACCCCGTGGTGGCGGCCAGCCCGCAGGAAGCTTTCTACGCCCCCAAAAAGAGCCTGCCGTTGCGGGAGACCGAGGGCATGGTGTGCAGCGAGTTCGTGATGTGCTACCCTCCGGGAATCCCCATTCTGGCCCCGGGCGAGCGCATCACCAAAGAGATTTTGAACTACATCGAGTACGCCAAGGCCAAGGGCTGCAGCATGACCGGCCCCGAGGACCCCGAGATCGAACACCTGAACGTTCTGGCATAAGGAGGAGAGAAAATGGAATTTTGGTTTTCCGAGTTTCACACCCCGGACGTGAAACACAGCATCCGGGTAAACAAGCAGCTCTACTCCAAGCAGAGCGACTATCAGCGCATTGATATCTTCGAGACCCCGGAGTTCGGCCGGGTGCTCACGCTGGACGGCAACGTGATGCTGACCGAGCGCGACGAGTTCATCTATGACGAGATGATCGTGCATGTGCCCATGGCCGTGCACAAGGAAGCAAAGGATATCCTCGTCATTGGCGCCGGCGACGGCGGCGTGGTGCGGGAGCTGACCCGCTACGACCGCGTGGAACGCATCGACCTTGTAGAGATGGACCCGCAGGTGGTGGAAGCCTGCCGCGCCTACCTGCCCGGCAATGCCTGCCGCATGGATGACCGCCGGGTGCATATCTACTTTGAGAACGCCCTGAAGTATATCCGCCGGTGCGAGGAGGAATACGACCTGATCATCGTGGATTCCTCCGACCCCTTCGGCCCCTCCGAGGGCCTGTTCACCCGCGAGTTCTACGGCAGCTGCTTCAACGCCCTGAAAGAGGACGGCATCATGGTCAACCAGCAGGGCAGCCCCTTCTACGCCGAGGACGCCAGTGCCATGCAGCGCAGCCACAAGCGCATAGCCTCCACCTTCCCCATCAGCCGGGTGTATCAGGCCCACATCCCCACCTTTGCAGCGGGCTACTGGCTGTTCGGCTTTGCCAGCAAAAAATACCATCCCATCGATGATCTGGACGCAGCAGCGTGGAAGGCGCTGAATATGCGCACCCGCTACTACACTACCAAACTACATATCGGAGCATTCTACCTGCCGGCTTTTCTGGAGGAAATGCTGCGGGAAGTGGAGGAACACTGATGCAACCCAACATTGAAAACTTCATCGGCTGCGACAGCAGCTACCGCGCCGCCAGCATCGTGCTGTACGGTGCGCCCTACGATTCCACCACCAGCTACCGCCCGGGCGCACGGTTCGGCCCGGCGGCCATCCGGCACGAGAGCTACGGGCTGGAGACCTACAGCCCCTACCAGAACGCCGACCTGACCGACTTTGACATCTTTGACAGCGGCGATCTGGAACTGTGCTTCGGCTCCAGCGAGAGCGCTCTGGCCGACATCGAGGCCCGCGCAGAGGAAATTTTGAAGGACGGCAAGTTCCCGCTGCTGCTGGGCGGCGAGCATCTGGTCACGCTGGGCGCTGTGCGTGCCGCCGTGAAGAAATATCCCGACCTGCACATCGTTCACTTCGACGCCCACGCCGACCTGCGGGACGATTATCTGGGCGCAAAGCTCAGCCATGCCTGTGTGCTGCGCCGCTGCCACGAGCTGGTGGGTGACGGCCATATCCACCAGTTCTGCATCCGCAGCGGCGACCGCGCCGAGTTCGAGTTTGCGGCCCAGCACACCGAGATGCACAAGTTCGATTTTACCGGCCTTGCCGAGCTGACCGAACAGCTGTGCGAGAGCAAGGTGCCGATCTATCTGACCATCGACCTCGACTGCCTTGATCCGTCCTGTTTCCCCGGCACCGGCACCCCGGAAGCCGGAGGCGTGAGCTTTCTGCAGCTGCTGGACGCCATCCGCACCGTGACGAAAGCCAACATCATTGCGGCCGACCTCAACGAGCTGGCTCCCACGCTGGACACCACCGGCGTGTCCACCGCCACGGCCTGCAAGGTTCTGCGCGAAACGCTGATCGCGCTGGACAAGGGCTGGCCCGGATTTCAGGTATAACCAAACCATTGACATAAAGGAGAAAACGATATGAGCAAAGTTCTGATCATCGGCTGCGGCGGCGTAGCCTCCGTTGCCATCCACAAGTGCTGCCAGGTGCCCGAAGTGTTCACCGAGATCTGCATCGCCAGCCGTACCAAGTCCAAGTGCGACAAGCTGGCTGCCGAGCTGGCTCCCAAGACCACTACCAAAATCACCACCGCACAGGTGGACGCCGACAAGACCGAAGAGGTCATCGCCCTCATCAAGGCCTATCAGCCGGACCTGGTCATGAACATCGCCCTGCCGTATCAGGATCTGACCATCATGGATGCCTGCCTTGCCTGCGGCGTCAACTACATGGACACCGCCAACTACGAGCCGGAGAACACCGACGACCCGGAATGGCGTGCCATCTACGAGAAGCGCTGCAAGGAAGCCGGTTTCTCTGCCTACTTTGATTACAGCTGGCAGTGGGCCTACGCCAAAAAGTTTGAGGAAGCCGGCCTGACCGCCCTGCTGGGCAGCGGCTTTGACCCGGGTGTCACTCAGGCTTACTGCGCCTACGCCAAGAAGCACGAGTTCGACACCATCGACACCATCGACATTCTGGACTGCAACGGCGGCGACCACGGCTATGCCTTTGCCACCAACTTCAACCCGGAGATCAACCTGCGCGAAGTGTCCGCCCCCGGCAGCTACTGGGAGAACGGCCACTGGGTGGAGATCCCGGCCATGAGCATCAAGCGGGAGTACAACTTCGATCAGGTGGGCCAGAAGGATATGTACCTGCTGCACCACGAGGAGATCGAGTCGTTGGCCAAGAACATCCCGGAGGCCAAGCGCATCCGCTTCTTCATGACCTTCGGCCAGAGCTACCTCGACCACATGCGCTGTCTGGAGGATGTGGGCATGCTGTCCACCACTCCGGTCAACTTCAACGGGCAGGAGATCGTGCCCATCCAGTTCCTGAAAGCTTTGCTGCCGGATCCCGCCAGCCTCGGCCCCCGCACCAAGGGCAAGACCAATATCGGCTGCATCTTCACCGGCAAGAAGGACGGCAAGGAAAAGACCTACTACATTTACAATGTCTGCGACCATCAGGAATGCTACAAAGAGGTAGGTTCTCAGGCCATCAGCTACACCACCGGTGTTCCGGCCATGTGCGGTGCCCTGATGCTGCTGACCGGCAAGTGGACCACCAAGGGTGTGCACACCGTAGAAGAGTTTGATCCCGATCCGTATCTGGATGCACTGGATAAGTACGGCCTGCCCCGTTCCGAGAGCCATGACCCGGCTCTGGTGGACTGATGCAGGTGCGCGACAGCCGCCCGCCCTTTGCGGGGCTGGCAAATCTTTCCGCGGAAGCACTGAACGCCCTGCCCACGCCCTGCTATCTGCTGGACGAAGCGCAGCTGCGCCGCAACGGCGAAATTCTGCTGGGCGTGCAAAAGCGCACCGGCTGCAAAATTCTGCTGGCGCAGAAGGCCTTTTCCAACTTTGACGTGTACCCAGTGCTGGCCCCCTATCTGGCGGGCACCGAGGCCAGCGGCCTGTACGAGAGCCGCCTTGGCCGGGAGGAGCTGCCGGACAAGGAAAACCATGTGTTCTGCGCCGCCTACCGGGAGGATGAGTTTGCCCAGCTGCTGCAGTATGCGGACCATATCGTGTTCAACTCGCCCCGGCAGCTGGCAAAGTTCGGCCCGGCGGCAAAGGCGGCAGGCAAGAGCGTTGGCCTGCGCATCAACCCGGAGTGCTCTACGCAGGAAGGCCACGCCATCTACGACCCCTGCGCCCCCGGCAGCCGCCTTGGCACCACCCGCGCCCAGTGGGATGCCGCCGTGCAGGCAGCGCCGCAGCTGCCCGCCCTGCTGGATGGTCTGCACTTCCACACCCTGTGTGAGCAGAACTCCGACGCGCTGGCAACCACGCTGGACGCGGTGGAACAGAAATTTGGGGATTTGCTGCCCCGCATGAAGTGGCTCAACTTCGGCGGCGGGCACCACATCACCCGCCCGGATTACGACCTTGCCACGCTGGAACGCTGCATCACTGGAACGCAGCAGAAATATGGCGTGCAGGTGTATCTGGAACCCGGCGAAGCATGGGCACTGAATGCAGGCTATCTCGTCACTACGGTGCTGGACACCCTGCGCAATGGAGAGGTTGACCTTGCCATTCTGGATATGTCCGCCGCCTGCCATACCCCGGACGTCATTGAGATGCCCTACCGCCCGCCGCTGCTGGATGCGGGCGAAGCGGGGGAGAAGACGTGCACCGTCCGGCTGGGCGGGCCGACCTGTCTGGCGGGCGATGTCATCGGGGACTACAGCTTTGATGAACCCCTGACCGAGGGCGAACGGCTCGTCTTCGGCGATATGGCCATCTACACCACCTGTAAGAACAACACCTTTAACGGAATGCCTCTGCCGCCCATCTGGCTGCTGCAGGCGGACGGCTCCTGCCGGGAGCTGGTGCGCTTCGGCTATGCCGATTTCAAGATGCGGCTGGGAAGAATGAAGTAAAAAAGAGCCATCGCACGTTGTCTCGTGCGATGGCTCTTTGCATGTCATAGATTCAGCAGGATATTCACCCGGAAGATGTTGTTTTCCGGTTCTACCGTCAGGTTGCCGTGGTACTTGCGGACAGCGGTCTCGATGGAGACAAGCCCCACGCCCCGGCCTTCGTGCTTGGTGGAGTGCAGGATGCCGCCCTGCTTTTTCAGTACGCCGTCGTAACGGTTCTCCACCAGAATGCCCATCATGGCGGGGGTGATCATCCGGGCCATCACCCGTACCTGCCGCTGATCCGGAGCCAGCTTCTGGGTGGCATGGAGCGAATTTTCTACCAGATTGCCCAGAATGGTGCACAGGTCGGCTTCCGGCATGGGAACGAGCCGGGGCAGTTCCAGCTTCCATTCCACCGCAACACCCTGCTGGCGGGCTTCCTGATCGTAGTGGCCGGCCAGCGCATCCACTGCCGCATTGGCGCAGAGGATGGGGCGCTTGTCGGCCAGCTCGGTCTCGTACTGGCTCAGGTAGCTTTTCAGCTCCTCCAGCTGCCCGGCCTCGGTCAGGCCTGCAATAACATGCAGATGCTGGCGGAAATCGTGGCGCAGATGCCGGGTCTGATCCATATAGGCGCGCAGCTCCATATACCGGCGGGACTCCATGGCCAGCAGCTGATTTTCCTGATTCAGCTGGGCGCTGCGGGTGTACTCCTGCGCGACCTTGTACATCTCGTACAGCAGCAGGAAGATGCCCAGCAGCGAAATGGCCACGGCCAGCACCGAGATGATCTGCATCCGGCTCATCAGGATGATGGCGGTGTCGTTCGGCATACAGAACATCAGAAAGACGGCGTACAGCGCGGGCAGGGGCCATGCGGACTCCCAGAACGCCTCGCCGCGGTACTCCCGCAGCAGCCAGATGCTCCACTGCACGGCAGTAAAGTAGAAGATGGTGGACAGCACAGCCGCAAGGGAAAGGCAGACGATGCTTGTGGAGACCAGAAAGACCGGTGCCGGGTTGCTCAGCTCAGCGCGGGCATTGATGATGACAGCCAGCAGAGTGCATACCGCAAGCATCACAGCGGCAATAGAGAGAAGAAAGGCAAGCAGCCCGATGGACACGTCCGGCGCGGCCCGCCAGCGCAGCAGCCAGAAGGCAATGATGAGAGTGGGTAGCAGCACATAGTTGCTGGGGCATTCCAGTATCGAGCACACCACAGAAGCTGCCAGCACAAAGACCGTGACGGCAATGGTGAGCAGATGGTAAGTCCGCATCGGATTTTTCAGGTGATCCCGCAGCGGGGTAAGGCAGAGGAATACGCCGGGATACAGCATCGCAAATTCCAGAATGTAACGTCCAAGCAAAGCGGTGTTCACGCAGGCATCTCCTTTCAACGCTCAAAGCTCCTGCCGCATATGGCGGAACTGGTATTGGGTAAATTTGGCAAGCAGTTCGTTTCTGTCTTTCTGCCGCACAGGAAGGTGTTTGCCGTCCAGCATTTCGATGCAGTCATCATCGAAACGAAGGACCTTATCCATGTTGACGATCACGCCCCGGTTGCAGACGAGAAAGTTTTCCTGTTCCAGCAGCTGCTGCTCCACCTGTGCAAAATTGTCCACAGCCCGACATTCGCCGTCATCGGTGACGACCTGTACCACATGATTCTGCGACAGGGCATAGTGGATGCGGGAAAACGGAAGCTGAACGGTCTTGCGCGCGATCTTTACATTCAGCTCCGGCTCCTGACGGCAGAGCACGCGCCGCAGCTCACCGGCCAGCCGATGAAACTTTTCTTCCTCATAGGGTTTGAGCAGATAATCGAATGGATGTACCGGAAAGGCGTCCCAGACATATTCCGGCGAGGATGTCACAAATATGATCAGCAGATGGGGGTCTTTCTGACGCAGCTGCTGTGCCGTTCCGATGCCGTTTGTGCCCTCCATGCAGATATCCAGAAAGACCGCCTGTGCCGACCCGACAGTAAAGCAGCGAAGAAATTCGTCTCCGCTGGTAAAACGGCGGCAGAAAATGTTCTCTCCGTCAAATTCCTGCTTTAACAACCGTTCCAGACGTTCGGCATCTGTATCCTGATCTTCCACGATCACCATATGCTGTTCCATGATCATGCCCCCTTAGGGCTATTGTACCATATCCGGTCCGGTTCTGCACGGCTGTTCGCGCAGAAAACGACCTGTTTCACGCAGAAACACAGCGAAAAACGGCAAATGCAGCAATTTTCAGATGACAGTTATCCAGTGTCTGTCGGGCAGCATTGCGTCATTGCGCAAACTTTCCTGTATGACATTGGATGCTGGATGTTCCGGCGCAGGCCTGCCCTTGCGCCCATTGTGGAAAAGGCGAAAACATTAGGGAATATTGCGGTAGTTTCCCAAACGGAAGATTATCACAGCTGAAAAAACACCTTGACACTCATTGCCAACGGTACTACAATGATGCTAACGAACGGTTGTTAGTATACACTGCGGAGGACAGGATGAAACAGGAAGATACTAAGCAGAAGATTCTGGAAAAGGCGCTGGAGCTATTTTCGGCGCGTGGCTATGATGCGGTCAGTGTGGGCGAGATCGCCAAGGCGGTCGGCATCAAGGCACCCTCGCTGTACAACCATTTCCCCAGCAAGCAGGCTATCTTTGATGCCATCGTGGAGAACACGGCGGCGCACTATGAGAAAGATACCGATGGGATCAACGTCCATGTGCAGGATGTCCGTAGGGATGTGCCTACCTTTTCTGATATTTCCGCCGATGCCCTTGCCGAGAAAGTCCGGCAGATCTTCCTCTATTCTCTGCATGATCAGACCATCAGCCAGTTCCGCCGGATGATGACGCTGGAACAGTTCCGCTCCCCGGAGCTGGCAGAATTGTATTCCCAACGCTATGTAGACCGCATGATTGCTTACCACGCCGACATTTTCCGTGCCTTGATTTCTGCCGGAGAACTGCCGGACGAGGACCCGGAAACCATGGCATGGATGTACGTTTCCCCAGTCATCACGTTGCTGGCTGTTTGCGACCGCCAGCCGGAGCGCGAAGCCGAATGTCTTGCAAAACTGGATGCCCATGTGCGGCTGTTTTTCCGCACGTTCAATCTGAAAAAAGGAGGAAACCATGAATCAATCGGATGAGCAATGGATTCTTTGCCCGGTCTGCGGTGCAAAGACCCGTGCAAGACTTTTGCCGGATACCATTCTGCGCAACTTTCCGCTGTTCTGCCCCAAATGCCGCTACGAATGCGTCATCCGCTTCCGGGACGGAAAAATGGAAGAAGTTGCATCGGCATAAAAGCAATGAGGTGAATGATGGCATCGAGCAAAGAATATTTGAACTTTATTTCAGAACAACTGTTTGCTTTGCAGGACACAGAATATCAGATGTTCCAAAGCAAACTGATGCCTGCCATCCCGCCGGAAACGGTGATCGGGGTGCGGACACCGCTTTTGCGCAAGCTGGCAAAAGAACTGGCAGGTACACCGCAGGCGGAGGAGTTTCTGCACAGCCTGCCGCACCGTTATTACGAAGAAAATAACCTCCATGCGTTCCTCATCGAACAGATCCGGGATTATGACACGGTTCTGGCAGAAACGGAAACGTTTCTGCCCTACATCGACAACTGGGCAACCTGTGACTGCTTTTGTCCAAAAGTTTTTGCAAAGCATAAAGCAGAGCTGCTGTCATCCATCCGCCGGTGGCTGAACTCCGGCAAACTCTATCCTGTGCGATACGCCATGGGGATGCTGATGCGCTATTATCTGGATGAGGGTTTCCGACCGAAATATCTTGCGTGGGTGGCCGGAGTGCACAGCGAAGAATACTACCTGAACATGATGCGGGCATGGTATTTTGCGACGGCACTGGCCAAACAGCCGGATGCCGCCTTGCCATGGCTGACAGAGCGGAGGCTGGATGTCTGGACGCACAACAAAACCATTCAGAAAGCTGTGGAGAGTTGCCGCATCTCGCCGGAAATGAAACAGCAGCTCCGGGAGCTGCGCATCCGGCCCTGAAATGTGCGGAAATTACGAAAGGAACCTTACATTGATGGAAACGGGTGAATTTACGACCCCGGAGGGAAATAAACTTCGGTATTACTGCACAGGTGCAGGCAACCGCACGTTTGTCCTGCTCCATGCGCAGGGAACTTCTTCGGAAAGCTATTTTGAAGTTGCAAAGCAGCTGGGCAAAACAGCGAAAGTCATTTTGATTGATTGCTATGGACACGGCGGCAGTTCCCATAATGCAGAGTTGTATCAGCTTGACAAAATTGGTGACGATATCCATTCGTTGCTTCAGCACCTGACAAGCCGCAAGATTACTTTGGTGGGACATTCTTCGGGTGGGTTGATTGCCGCATACATTGCTGCAACCTATCCCTGCTGCGAAAAGCTGATACTGGAAGACCCGCCGTTCTTTGCGAGTTTCGGGGAGCGCAGGTTCAAAACCTACAACTATCTCGATTTATCTACGGTCTGCCATGAGTTCCTGCACCAGACGCAGGAGCAGGATTTTGTCCTTTATTATTTTTCGCATCAGTATGCGTGGAATTCCTTCCCGGAAAAAGACCGGGAACGGATTCGGGAAAAACTCACACAGAACGCCAGAAAGTACCGGGCAAAGCACCCGGATAAGCCGTTGAAGGTGTTGTTCTGGCCGAAGGCGGCATTGGAAGCGTTCAAGGGCATGAACGAGTACGACCCGCACTTCGGAGAAGCGTTCTATACAGATTCGTTCCATGCACAGATCAATTATGAGACACTTCTGCAAAAAATCACCTGTCCGACTGTTTTCCTGAAAGCGGAAACCAACATCGGTGAGGATGGCATCCAGATGTGCGCACTGACTGAGGAAGATGCGATTCGGGTGAGCAACCTTATCCCGGAGTGCAGAATCGTGCATTTTCCGTGCGGGCATGGAATTCACGTTGAGAAAAAGAAAGAGTTCCTGAAGATTTTGCAGGAGCAATAAGAGGTACGCTATGGAGATCATCCGCATTACCAAGGACAATATCGACAAGGAGCACATTTGCTGTGCCATGTCAGGCAAGCAGAGCCTTACAAAAAAAGAGTGGCTCAAACAGCGCTTTGACGAAGGGCTGGTGTTCCTCCGTAGCACCGAGCGCGGCAAATGCTTCATCGAGTACATCCCGGCAGAAAACGCATGGGTGCCCATTGATGCTAAGGGCTGGGTCTACATCGACTGCCTGTGGGTCTCCGGCGCACTGAAAGGCCACGGCTATGCGGGCGAACTACTGGCCGAGTGCATCCGGGATGCCAGAGCGCAGGGCCGCAAGGGTCTGTGCATCCTGTGCGCCGAGGGCCGGAAGCGGGAATTTCTGGCTGACCCGAAGTTTCTGGAACATGAGGGCTTCACGGTGGCCGATGTTTCCGACTGCGGCATTACTCTGATGATGCTCCCGCTGGACCGGGTAGAAGAAAAGCCAAAGTTCAAGGAATGCGCCAGACACCCGAAAGCAGCGGAAAGCGGCTTTGTTCTCTATTACACCGACCAATGTCCCTTTACATACTACTGGGTGCCCAAGGTGGAGGCAACGGCAAAGGAACATGGCATCCCGCTGAAAACCATCCGCATCACGAACAGAGAAGCCGCACAGAATGTCCCGGCCCCGGTAACGACCTACGCCCTGTTCCGGGATGGAAAATTTGTGACGCAGAGCATTCAGTCCGACAAAAAGTTTCTGGCTCTGGCGGGCGTGAAACTGTGACAGAGAATGGCAAACTGCATCGCTGCCGGCGCATGGGCGATGTTCTACGGAATCTATTTTGCAAAAATGCTGGTGCAGCATCGGCATGGGATTCGGACCAATCAGATCGGACGCAGAAAAGAATCTTCCATGCAGACGCTCTCCCGAACCATGCGCTCACGCACCTCCACACATAGTTGTGGGAGCGGATGATGATTCACGTTAAAACGATAAAATTTGAAAGAAAGCCTGAACGTCTGCGTAAAGCTAACGTTCAGGCTTTCTTTTTTATCTGTTTATGCCCAGTTCATCCGGCCATAGCGGGTGGTGATACTGCAAATTTCTTTTTGCAGCTTTGGGGTCAGCTGGCTCTTTTTTAGCCGCCAGCGCCAGTTCTCGCCTACGGTGGAGGGCTTATTGATACGGGCGGAATTGTCCAGCCCCAGCCAGTCCTGCATGGGGATGATGCAGGTGGCGGCGGCACTGCGGAAGATAAGGGCGATCATGCTCTTATAGAGCTGCGCTTCCGGCGTGGCATAATCGCACAGATAATCCCGCACCAGTGCACGTTCGGCAGAGGTGATGGTCTGGTACCACGAAACCAGTGTTTCGTTGTCATGGGTGCCGGTGTAGGCCACGCTGTTCACCGGGTAATTATGGGGCAGGTAATCGCTGGCACTGCCGGTGTCACGGGCATCGAAGGCAAATTCCAACACCTTCATGCCGGGGAAGCCGCTGTCCCGCACCAGCTGCCGGACAGTCTCGCTCATATAGCCCAGATCCTCGGCAATGATCTCCCGCTTGCCCAGTGCCTGCTCCACCGCACGGAACAGCTCGATGCCAGGGCCTTTTTCCCAGTGGCCGGGTGCCGCAGTTTCACTGCCATAGGGAATGGAGAAATACTCGTCGAAGCCGCGGAAGTGGTCGATGCGAACCACATCGTACAGTTCAAAGCAATACCACAAGCGGGTGATCCACCACTGATAGCCCGTTTCCCGGTGCT
>ERZ837487.2448-NODE-2448-length-19006-cov-5.782333_pt1 | contig 19006 bp, 17 predicted proteins | sample MGYA00519911_ERZ837487 | MGnify/ENA primary metagenome ERZ837487 (study PRJEB31850, sample SAMEA3708818) | human gut metagenome | biome: human gut; feature: human-associated habitat; material: faeces | place: China | collected 2014 ...
ATTTATTTGTGATCACTGTGGCAATTGTAATTGATTACATCTTAGCAAAGACATCCGGGGATCTTGGGTATCATCTGCCATCTGAGATGTTGTCCCTTTTGACAACAGTATGGTACTTATTAAACGAGGCCTTGTCTATTACTGAAAATGCCGGTCGCATGGGTGCGCGGGTACCTGAATGGCTGATGAAGTACATTGCGGTTCTGAAAGATAAAATCGATAGCAGAAATGAAACAGATCTGAAAGCTTAGAAGGAAGTGATCCGTCTATCTCCCTCGCGGCCGGGGTTAAGGCCGTTGCGACGTCGCAACAAAGAATGTTGAAACAAGCAGAATGAAACAGATTTGTATGTTATAATGCCAAGGTTACTGCCTCCCAAACTGGTGACAGGAAGGAGGTGCATCAATGTGGAAAATCTGATGTCTTTTATTGTCGCTGTCATGGCTGGTGTAGCTTGCCACTACATCATCAAATGGCTAGATGGTGACAAATAGCCGGTAACCAGCCTGTAGATGCTCAACTACATAAAATGAGAAGAAAACCCCGGAGTGGTCGAGACTCCGGGGTTTTCGCTTTGCCATCACTGTGGATACTGATGTCTTTTCTTGCCTAACGGCATTATAGCATATGCAAAATAAGATTGCAAGATACCAGAAAATTAAACTTTGATCAGGAAAACATATCCTGATCTTTTTTCATATCATAAAGAAAAGAGGACAAGACTATGAGAGACATTACCTTATGCCATCCGCGACTCCAGGCGCTGGCCGCGGAGCTGATCCGTAAATGTGCTGATCAGGGATTACAGATTAAAATTGGAGAAACACTCCGGACGACTGCAGAGCAGGATGCCCTGTACGCACAGGGGAGAACGAAGCCGGGTAAGATCGTTACCAATGCGAAAGGCAGCAGTTATAGCAGCTATCATCAGTGGGGAGTGGCGTTTGATATTTACAGAGCCGACGGCTGCGGTGCCTATTATGATACAGATGGATTCTTTTCCAAAGTCGGCGTGATCGGTGTATCGATCGGACTGGAATGGGGCGGATCCTGGAAGAGCATCGTGGACAAGCCACATTTCCAGCTCCCAGACTGGGGATCATCAACGAGTGGAATCAAGAAGATTTACAAGACCCCGGAGCAGTTCATGAAGACGTGGCCAAAGGAAGAGAGAAAGACCATCACTCCGGGCTGGCAACATGACGCTCACGGCTGGTGGTGGCAGAACGAGGACGGATCCTGGATAGCATCGGATTGGCGTCTGATCAATCACCATCATTACCTCTTCGGGGCAAACGGGTACATCCGGACGGGCTGGCACCGCTGGAATCCAGACACAAAACAGGTGGATCCGGCTGACGGCTCCGGAGACTGGTACTATTTTCAGGAGGATGGAGATCTTCAGGGCGCGTGCTGGCACAGCAGATCGAACGGGGCGATGGAAGTGTGGCATGTAGACAAATAGGTACGATGTACCAATACAGTACTTTGTCTACTATTTGTCTACTACGATGAATAAAAAAGGGCAAAAAACATTGCAGAGTAATAAAGGCTAAACCTCGGAAAGTGGATTAAAACCTCGCTTTTTCGCATGTCGTGGAAATGCCAAAATGAAAAAATAAATTTTCGTAATGCGTAGGTCTCCGGTTCGAGTCCGGCCGGGAGCTGAGTAAAAGGGCGTGTGAAAAAATGAGAAATCATTTTTTACACGCTCTTTTAGACTAAAAAATTATAAACGAAGTAGTCTCTAAAAGCGCATTTCCCCATTACCCCATAAATTTGTTGATTTTCAAATCTATGCAGCTGATTTTATTTTCATCTGTTTGTTGTGGAATTTATAAAGATTGTGTCCCAGTGAAACAAGGTATACTTCAAGTTGAACGGATTTTATCCCTCTTCGCACAATCATTAGTATTGGCAAAACTGTCTGTTTGGGGTTAGAATAAGTGCGTGTTATGTTTTTTCACAGCCCCTTTGTTGTTCTACGTGAAGATGAAAGCTGTTTGGAATGGACGGCTTTTTACTATTTTGTAAGTTTTTCCAACTCCTCATAAAAAGCCGGATAAGAGATATCCACGCAGTCCGCATCAATGATCTCAGTCTCCCCGTCCGCAGCGAGAGCAGCTACGGCGAAGGTCATGGCGATGCGGTGATCCTTGTGACTGTCGATGACGGCACCGTGGAGCGGTTTTCCGCAGTGGATGATCATGCCATCCTCAGTCTCCTCCACATCGGCGCCCATGGCGCGCAGGTTTTCGACCATGATGGCGATACGGTTGGATTCTTTGACTTTTAACTCAGCGGCATCGCGGATGACCGTGGTCCCCTCGGCGAAACATGCCATCATGGCGATGGTCGGAAGCTCGTCGATGAGAGTCGGGATGATATCGCCCTCGATGACGCAGCCCCTTAAGGAACTTGTGCGGACCAGAAGGTCGGCTGTCGGCTCTGCGTTCTCGTGATCCTCGTTTAACAGGGTGAGATCAGCGCCCATAGCCTCACAGACCTTGATGAGTCCGGCTCTTGTCGGGTTGATGCCTACATTCTTAATAAGAACTTCGGAATTTGGCAGAATCAGGCCTGCTGCCACAAAATAGACGGAAGAGGAGATATCTCCCGGCACATCGATCCGGTTTCCAAAAAGCTCCGTTGCCGGCCAGATCGTAACGGTAGTTCCTTTTGATTCCAGCTCTGCGCCGAAAAACTTCAGCATCAGTTCCGTATGATTTCTGGAAACCTGCGGCTCCGTGATACTTGTGAGCCCGTCTGCGTAGAGTCCGGCCAACAGGATCGAAGATTTTACCTGGGCAGATGCGACTTTGGAAGTGTAATGGATCCCCGCAAGCGGTTTTCCGCAGATCCTGAGCGGCACACAGTCATTTCCGCGGACACTCTTGATATCAGCTCCCATCATGGATAACGGCTCGATAATGCGCTTCATCGGACGTTTCTGGATGGATTCGTCACCGGTCAGCGTCACGTCGAAATTCTGCGGCGCGAGAATACCGGAGATGAGTCTTGTGGTGGTTCCAGAGTTGCCGCAGTCCAGGGTCTCGGCAGGGGCAGCCAGTCCGTGCATGCCCTTTCCGTGGACAGTGACAACACCATTTTTATTTTCGATATCGATTCCCATGCGGCGGAAACAGCCGATGGTGGAGAGGCAGTCAGCGCCCTCCAGAAAGTTATGGATCTCTGTAGTTCCCTTCGCAATGGATCCGAACATGACACTGCGGTGGGAGATGGATTTATCGCCCGGGACTGTGATCTCACCCCGGACATGGTCTGCTTTATGTAATTTCATATAAATTCCTCGTAATTTGCGTTTAATACGATCTGATAAAACCCGGTATGCATTTTGACGTAGCAGTCCGTGTATAACAGGCGGTCATGCGGTATCGGAATATGCTGGCGCATACCTGAATGAAACTATAAGTCTTACTTTGTCAGCACATAGTTATGGCTTCGCAAAAGCTCCGCTGCCTCATTCTTCTTATCCTCCTTATAGAAAGAAATCCGGAGCGCCCCTTCACCTTCCTCACGGCTGTGATTGATACCTATATTCTTAACACTGATTCCCTTCGCGGCAAGGATCGCAGAGAGGACAGAAATAGATCCCGGCTCATCCAAAACATCCACACAGAAGGAGTAATCCCGCTCGATGGGACCTTGTCCGCGGTTCGGGAATGTGGAACGGTATTTGCCTGATTCCTCGAACATCTTGTAGATCGCGTCACCGTTATGGTTTTCCAGCGTGTCGCAAATGGATTCCAGGGAAGTGATATACCGCTTTAAGAGCACCAGAATATTTTCTGTGTTCGTCATGCAGATCTGCTCCCACATGACAGGGGAGGAGGAGGCGATACGCGTGATATCCTTAAAACCTCCTGCGGCCAGCCGCTTCATGATCTCATCCTTTGAATCGTTGTCATGGACAAGATTAACGAGGCTGGATGCCACAAGGTGCGGCAGATGGCTGATGGCCGCGACGGAAAAATCATGCTCATGGTAGTCGAGAACGATGGGAAGAGCACCGATACCCAGGGCAACCTGACGGATCCGGTCGATCTGCTCCGGTGTGGATTTTTTTGTAGGTGTAATAATGTAGTAGGCATTCTCCAGAAGATGGTCCGTAGAGCTCTCATAGCCGGTCTTTTCAGAACCCGCCATCGGATGGCCGCCGACAAACACATCCTCGTAACCCAGACGTTCCACCGCCTGATGGATGTCTGTCTTTGTGCTTCCGATATCAGTGATCAGCGCACCAGGTTTCAGAAACGGGCGTACCTTTTCGAGGTATACCGCGTTGTATTCTACAGGGGTGCAGAGAAAAATAACGTCACATGCGGAGAGTGTCTCATCGATCCCGTCAAGGATCATGTCGATGGTCCCGTCCGCTTTTGCCTGCTCAAGCTTTGAGCGGGTCCGCATGTACGCCATGATTGTAATATCTTTATTCGCACGGCGAAGGCCTCTGGCGATGGATCCGCCGATCAGGCCAAGGCCGATAAAACCAAATGTAGAATCAGACATGATGCAGTTCCTCCTTTGTCCCTTCGATTTTATAACACAGGGATATGAATGTCAACAAGAAAAATCAATACTTTAAAGTGATAAATCAAACGTTGCCAGGATCTGCAAATCTGTGGGTGTGCGTCGCATGTCTGCCTACAAAACAGAGAAAAGAGAAGAAGAAAGATCTGTGTCTGCCAGAAAAATTTACAAAAATAGAATGCGGATGTCAATTTTTAATAGATTTTCGTTTGAAACGCCCATATTTTCCACCATAATCGAAAAATGACAGAAAATATTTTGTGCAATTTCGATATTTAGCTTGAAAAATTCGAAAAGTTTTGGTAAAATATGACCATAGGCAATAAGCAGTATAGCCAAAACATCTGAACTCCGTAATTTGCGGAAGTCTTTTGAAAAATGGCAAAAAAACATATACGGGAGGGATTCATATGGATATTTATGGAACAAAACAGATCCGAAATGTTGTACTTTTAGGCCACGGCGGCGCCGGTAAGACGACGGTAGCCGAGGCACTGGCTTATCTGACCGGCGTTACAAAGAGAATGGGCAAAGTTGCTGACGGCAATACGATCAGTGACTACGACAAAGAAGAGATTAAGAGACAGTTCTCGATCTCCACTACGATGGTTCCGATCGAGTACGAAGGTGCCGAGGGAAAGATCAAGATCAACCTTCTTGACACTCCGGGTTATTTCGACTTCGTAGGCGAGGTGGAAGAGGCAGTCAGCGCCGCTGACGCAGCGATCATCGTCGTAAACTGTAAGGCAGGAATTGAAGTTGGTACAGAAAAAGCATGGGATCTGTGTGAAGAATATAAACTCCCGAGAATCATATTTGTAACAAACATGGATGATGACCACGCGTCCTTCCGTGAACTGATCTTAAAACTTGAGAAGAAGTTCGGAAGAAAGATCGCTCCGTTCCAGGTACCGATCCGTGAGAACGAGAAGTTCGTCGGCTTCGTAAACGCAGTTAAGATGCAGGGCCGCCGCTTCACAAACCTGTCCGACTATGAGGACTGCGAGATCCCGGAGTACACAAAGAAGAACCTCGGAATTATCCGCGACGCCCTGATCGAAGCTGTTGCCGAGACAAGCGAAGAGTACATGGAGCGTTACTTCTCCGGCGAAGAGTTTACACAGGATGAGATTTACACCGCAGTACAGACCCACGTATGCGACGGTTCTATTGTTCCGGTCATGATGGGTTCCGGCATCAATTGCCAGGGCTTCAACGCATTATTAAATGCTATCGACCGCTACTTCCCGTCACCGGATAAGGGCGAGTGTGTCGGCGTTGACGTATCAAACGGCGAGCACTTTACCGCAAAATACAACGATGAGGTTTCCCTCTCCGCAAGAGTATTCAAGACCATCGTTGACCCGTTTATCGGAAAATATTCCCTGATGAAGGTCTGCACCGGCACATTAAAACCGGACAGCACTCTCTACAATGTAAATAAGGACACAGAAGAGAAGATCGCGAAAGTCTATGTGTTAAGAGGTAAGGACGTGATCGAGGTTCCGGAGCTGAAGGCCGGCGATATCGGTGCCGTTGCGAAGCTCTCCGTGACACAGACAGGCGATACGATCGCTTTAAGATCTGCTCCGATCGTATACCACAAACCGAAGATCTCCACCCCGTATACATATATGCGCTTTGCCGCAAAGACAAAGGGCGACGAGGACAAGATCTCCAGCGCACTCGCAAGAATGATGGAAGAGGACCTGACACTCCGCGTTGTGAACGATACCGAGAACCGCCAGAGCTTACTCTACGGAATCGGCGATCAGCAGCTTGAAGTTACCGTCAGTAAGCTTCTCGGCCGTTATAAAGTCGATGTGGAACTCTCCAAACCGAAATTCGCGTTCCGCGAGACGATCCGCAGGAAAGTGGAGGCTCCTGGCCGTTATAAGAAACAGTCCGGTGGACATGGACAGTTTGGTGACGTTAAGATGTCCTTCGAGCCGTCCGGCGATCTCGAGACACCTTATATCTTTGAAGAAAAAGTATTCGGCGGCGCAGTTCCGAAGAACTACTTCCCGGCAGTTGAAAAGGGCGTACAGGAATGCTGTACAAAGGGTCCGTTAGCCGGTTATCCGGTAGTCGGCATCAAGGCAACGCTCCTCGATGGCTCCTACCATCCGGTTGACTCCTCCGAGATGGCATTCAAGATGGCTGCAACCCTGGCCTTCAAGAAGGGCTTTATGGATGCCAACCCGGTTCTCTTAGAGCCGATCGCTTCCGTAAAAGTCGTTGTTCCGGATAAGTTTACCGGAGACGTTATGGGTGACTTAAACAGAAGAAGAGGACGTGTTCTCGGAATGAATTCTCTCCATGGTGGAAAGCAGGAGATCGTTGCTGATGTTCCGATGTCCGAGATGTTCGGCTACAACACAGACCTCCGCTCCATGACCGGCGGTATCGGCGTATTCTCCTACGAATTCAGCCGCTATGAGCAGGCTCCTGGCGATGTTCAGAAGAAGGAAGTGGAAGCGAGAACGGCAGGCGGAGAAGTAGAGGCGTAAGCTTTGAAGATCCTCGTGAAAACTGAATAAAAGATGACTGCAGGGATCAGCTGTATGGCTGGTCCCTGTTTTTGCCGAAATTCTGCCATAGTTTTCCTCTGACTTCCATCTGGACAGAAAGAGAGAAAAATGGTATAGTTATAAACTGGTAAGCTTTAAATCAGCCGGATAAAAAACAAACTGCAAATCGGATAAAATTTTGCTCTATGACAAAATACTCCGGCAAAAAATGAGGAATTAGAATGAGAAAATGGTTTTTGATTATGGCCACAGCGGTGGTACTTTGTTCCGCCTGCGGCAAGAAAGACGCTTCAGTGAACGATGTGACTCAGGCGGCACAGGCAAGTTCGACGGAAGCGGAGAATCTCTATAAGGAGGGATCCCAGTACGTCGGGGAAGAGGACTACGAGAGTGCCATCGAATCCCTTTTAAAATGTATTGAACTGGATCCGGATTACAGCAAAGCCTATATCCAGCTTTCCAAAGCCTATATTGGAAATGAAGAGTACGATGAAGCTATGGCGATCCTGCAGCAGGGATATGAGAAGACAAAGGATACGTCCCTGGAAAAAGAACAGGATAACTGTGTCCGCACGATCTGCCAGGTCCTGACAGACAACGAGGATTACGAGACAGCGATCCCGTGGCTTTTAAAACTTCAGGAACTCGATGGTGTCACCGTGGAGAATTCCCTGCAGCTTGCGGAAGCATATTCCATGATGGATGATTATGAAAATGCAGTGTCAGTTCTTCAGAAAGCAGATCAGAATGATGCAAGTATTAAAAATGCCCTGCTGGAGGCAAGAGTTGCCTACGGACAGTACTGCTACGATGAAGGAAAGAACGATCAGGCGATCGAGACTTTAAAGGCTGTGATCGATGAGGCGCCAGACCGGATCGATGCATACTCTATGCTGATCGGTGTATATGTAGATGCAGGAAAAGTAAAAGAGGCGGAGAGTATCGTCCAGAGTGGTCTTGAGCGGTTCGTAAACCAGAATTCTACGGTGACAGATGACCAGCTTGATGAATTTTTAAATTCCGCATCTTCCTATTATCTGGAACTCGAGGATGTGGATGCCTGCCTGAGATTCTGGGAGAAGGCAGTTTCCATGAGACCTGGAAATAAAAGTTATAAAGAAGAACTGGACAGCTACCGTTCCTCCGCTGCAGACGAGTCCTACGCGAAGGCAGATGAACTTCTGGAGGCAGGGGACGTGGAAGGCGCTTCCAAGTATTATAAGCGTGCCTTTGCGCTGGCTCCGTCAAACTATGACGCGGGAGTGATCAGCGGAGGCGACTATACATACTGCCTGAACAAAGATGGTTCCTGGAGACTTGGCTGGTATACAGATGAGACTGGCGGCTCCTACTACTTCAATCCGGCAGCGGGACGTCTCTACGCCAGTGCGGTGACGGGATACCAGCAGCTTGACGGTGCGGTATACTATTTTGAGGATGACGGCAGAATGCTGGTGGATGATACGACTCCAGATGGCCGTTATGCGGATGTGGATGGAAAACTTTTAGACCACAATCCATATGAGGATGAGACCGCTGAAGAGGATGAGACGGATGCTGCCGAGGATGAGACTGAGGCAGATACAGAAGAGAAGACGACAGGAAGCTCTGAGAAGGAATCTACGGCGGCTTCTGTGAAAGAGACAACAGCAGCAGTTAAGGAAACGGTGGAGACCACAAAGGCAAATCCGCAGCCGACGCAGGCAGCAGCCGTGAATTCAGGAAACCTGAAACTGAATGCGGACACTCTTCAGGAAGCTCATGACAATGGCGGAACAACAACCTACGAGAAGACAGATCTCTTCGACGGATCCACAGGGAAGCTGACCATGGGAGATGTCTATAACTGCCTTGCCAAGTACGGAAAGACCGAGTGGGTATCCCAGAAACTTCCGTATGAGCTGAAGGTCGGAAACTTAAAGGTATGGATCCTGCCTGGCGATAACTGGAATACAACAGGACTCGTCATTAAAGACGCGTCCCAGTATTTTGAGGTGTTAAAGAAGAAGGCGCTTCCGGATAATGTACAGTTTGCGATCGAATTCGATTTCACCGCGACAGATAAGCTTGACATCAATAAAGTGAGACGTGTGAACGGAAACTAAGATGCTGTAAGAAATAAAAACGGGAATTCCTGCAGAAATGTTGGAATTTCCGTTTTTTTTAATGGGATTCTGCACCTGAAATGTGTAGAATCTGAAAAAACGCCGCCTGGAATCCATAATGGAAAGCCGGGCGGCGTAAATATTCTCTGAGATTTAAAATTAAAGAAGACCCTCGTTGTACTTTCTGATAAGTTTCTGGATCTTGTCTGTCGGGGACAGGGAGTTTCCGATGGAAACGTCGTGGTTTAAGGAGTTGATGATGGCAGCAATGTACTTGCTCATATCAGCTTCCACATACCATTCCTTTGTAAAGAGTTCCGGGGAACGGTAGTTTAAGTTTGTTGTGACAACGCTGTCGATGTAGCCCTTCTGGTAGAACTCATCGAATTTCTCGAAGCCTGCGGTGAAGAGACCGAAGGTGCAGCATACAACGACCTTCTCGGCCTTGCGCTCCTTTAACTCTTTTGCAGTATCAAGCATGCTCTCGCCGGAGGCGATCATATCGTCAACGACGATCACAGTCTTTCCTTCAACGGAGCTTCCGAGGAACTCGTGGGCAACGATCGGGTTTCTTCCGTTGATGACCTTGGAGTAATCTCTTCTCTTGTAGAACATACCCATATCAACGCCGAGGTTGTTGGCGAGATATACGGCACGGCTCATAGCACCCTCATCCGGGCTGATGACCATTAAGTGGTCTTTATCGATCTTTAAGGTATTGTCATGTTTAAACAGTGCTTTTACGAACTGGTAGGTCGGCATGAAATTGTCGAGACCGGATAACGGGATCGCATTCTGTACACGCGGGTCATGTGCATCAAATGTGATGATGTTGGACACGCCCATGCTTACTAACTCTTCAAGCGCCATTGCGCAGTCTAAAGACTCTCTGTGAGTACGCTTATGCTGACGGCTCTCGTAAAGGAACGGCATGATAACGTTGATACGGTGTGCGGTGGATGCCGTAGCGCCGATGATTCTCTTAAGATCCTGGTAGTGGTCATCCGGGGACATATGGTTTACATATCCGGACATCTTGTAGGTGAGAGAGTGGTTTGTCACATCGACCATGCAGAAAATATCAGTTCCGCGAACAGATTCATTTACGATTCCCTTTGCTTCACCGCTTCCGAAACGCGGGCATGCGCAGTCGAGAAGGTAGGAGTCAACATCGTAGCCGCGGTACTGTAAATTGCCCTGACGGCGAATTAATTCTTCCGTATCGTTGCGGCGGAAGTTTACGATGTGGTCATTGACTTTCTGCGCAAGATCACGGCAGCTCTCAAGTGCAGCGATCTTAAGCGGTGCGAGCGGCAGACGGTCGTTGAAAACGTACTGATTAGACATGTCAGATAATCCTCCGATTTTTTGTGTTGCGGTCCGGCCTCTGCGGTCGGACTGTCAGATCATATTTTTGCCTGGATCTCCTTATTTATACGGGAACCTGCAGGCATTCCACGCCGAGTATACCATTTTCAGACATTTTTCGTCAATAGTTTCCCATGAAAATTCGAAGGAAAAAAGAATATCGTTCCTTTACAAATCGGAGGAAGATTGGTATGATTAAGTTTAGAACCATGCAGGAAGGATAAACGAAGTGAAATATCAGGGACATAAAATTATGGCAGTTACCCCCGGATCCATCGCGGAAGAGCTGGAACTGGAACCGGGAGATGTGCTGCTTACCATAGACGGGGAAGAGCTGGAAGATATCTTTGACTACGACTATATGACGGATGCCGAGAGCTTCGTGATGGTCGTGCGGAAGGCAAACGGAGAAGAGTGGGAACTTGAGATCGAGAGCGGCGGTGAGGACCTGGGACTTACCTTTGAAAACGGACTTATGAGTGACTATAAGTCCTGCTCCAATAAGTGCATCTTCTGCTTTATCGACCAGATGCCGCCGGGAATGCGTGAGACGCTCTACTTTAAGGACGACGACTCCAGACTTTCGTTCCTTCAGGGAAACTACATCACCCTGACAAATATGAAGGATAAAGATATCGAGCGGATCATCCGCTTCCACCTGGCCCCGATTAATATCTCCGTGCAGACTATGAACCCGGAGCTACGCTGTAAGATGCTCCACAACCGGTTTGCGGGGGAGGCGTTAAAGAAGATCGACCGTCTTTACGAGGCGGGAACGGAGATGAACGGACAGATCGTTCTATGCCGGGGCGTCAATGACGGAAATGAGCTGGCGTACACCATCGAACAGCTCTCAAAGTACGCGCCGGTGATGCAGAGCGTGTCGGTGGTTCCGGTCGGTCTCTCGAAGTATCGTGAGGGTCTTTACCCGCTGGAACCGTTTACAAAGGAAGATGCCTGCGAGGTGATCGATCTCATCGAAAAATGGCAGAAGATCAACTACGAGCGCCACAGGATCCACTTTATCCATGCAAGTGATGAGTGGTATATCCTGGCGGAGCGCGAGATGCCGGAGAAAGGAAGATACGACGGATATATCCAGCTGGAGAACGGCGTCGGTATGCTGCGGCTGCTGCATGAGGAAGTCATGGATGCCCTGGATGAGAAGACGGACGATGGAAAAGAGGAAGAACTCTCAATCGCCACAGGACGTCTGCCGTATCCGTATCTGGACACGCTTGTAAAGGAGATCATGAAAGTCTATCCGGGACGAAAGGTCCATATCTACCCGATCCGGAATGATTTCTTCGGCGAAAAGATCACGGTGGCGGGACTGATCACAGGACAGGATCTGATCGCCCAGTTAAAGGATAAGCCTTTAGGCGACAGGCTGATCCTTCCGGCCGTTATGTTTAAGAGCGGCGAGGAGATTTTCCTGGATGATATCACAAAGACCCAGGCGGAAGATGCTTTACAGATTCCGATAAATATAGTAAAATCAAGCGGATATGACCTTGTGGACGCGATCCTTGACCCGGAGGCGGCGAGAGAACAGACTGCGGAACACGGGGCATATGAGCTTACAATGAAAGATGCCGGTCTCACAGAGGACGGGGAAGTTATCCCTGATTGGGACGGCGAAGTATAGAAATGAGGAAGATATATGAGTAAACCAGTAGTGGCGATCGTCGGCAGACCGAATGTGGGAAAATCCACACTCTTCAACGTCCTTGCCGGCAGCACGATCTCGATCGTAAAAGACACTCCGGGTGTGACAAGAGACCGTATCTATGCGGACTGCACCTGGTTAAACAACAACTTTACCTTAATCGATACAGGCGGAATCGAGCCGGATTCCAAGGATATCATTCTTGCGCAGATGCGTGAGCAGGCTCAGATCGCCATCGATACCGCGGACGTCATCATCTTTATCGTGGATGTGCGCCAGGGTCTCGTCGACGCGGACTCCAAGGTTGCGGACATGTTAAGAAAGTCCAAGAAACCGGTCGTTCTTGCGGTCAATAAGGTGGACAGCATGGCGAAGTTCGGAAACGATGTATACGAATTCTATAACCTGGGAATCGGAGACCCGGTCCCGGTATCCGCGGCTTCAAGACTTGGCCTTGGCGAGCTTCTCGATGAGGTAGTCAAGTATTTCCGTGAGGACCAGTATGACGACAGCGAGGATGACCGTCCGAGAATCGCCATCGTGGGAAAACCGAACGTCGGAAAATCCTCTATTATCAATAAGCTTCTCGGTGAAAACCGTGTGATCGTATCCAACATCGCCGGAACCACAAGAGACGCTGTCGATACAGAGATCGTGCGAAACGGCACTGAATATATCTTTATCGATACTGCGGGCTTAAGAAGAAAGAGCAAGATCAAAGAGGATATCGAGCGCTACAGTATTATCCGTACTGTGACAGCGGTGGAGCGCGCTGATGTGGTCCTCATGGTCATCGATGCCGTTGAGGGAATCACTGAGCAGGACGCAAAGATCGCCGGTATCGCCCATGACCGCGGAAAAGGCGTGATCGTCGTTGTCAACAAGTGGGATGCCATCGAGAAGAACGACAAGACGATCTATGAGTACACAAGAAAATTAAAAGAGACCCTGTCCTACATGCCGTATGCGGAATATATCTTCGTGTCCGCCCTGACCGGACAGAGAATGGAAAAGCTCTTCGAGCTCATCGATATGGTCCGCGAGAACCAGACGCTCCGCGTGGCTACCGGTGTATTGAACGAGATTGTGACAGAAGCTGTCGCTATGCAGCAGCCGCCGTCCGACAAGGGCAAACGCTTAAAGATCTACTATGTGACCCAGGTTGCGGTAAAACCGCCGACCTTTGTTATCTTCGTAAACGATAAGGAGTTAATGCATTTCTCCTACACGAGATACTTAGAGAACAAGATCCGTGAGGCCTTCGGTTTTCGCGGAACATCCTTAAAATTCATCATCCGCGAGAGGAAGGAGAAGGATTAAGCGATGGGCAGAGTGATTTGTCTTGTTATGGGTTATGTGTTTGGATTATTCCAGACAGGATATCTTTACGGTAAGATGAACCATATCGATATCAGAAACTACGGAAGCGGAAACTCCGGAACGACAAATGCGCTCCGGGTCATGGGAAAAAAAGCGGGGCTCATCGTGTTCGCGGGAGATTTTTTAAAGACGGTGTTCGCCTGTCTTGCGGCGCGGATCATCTTTAAGGGAAGCCCGGACACAGACCTCTATGTGCTCTACGCAGGTCTCGGCGTTGTCCTCGGTCATAATTTCCCGTGTTATTTAAACTTCAAGGGAGGAAAGGGAATTGCCTCCATGGCGGGTATCCTCGTGTCCATGGACTGGCGCGTGACGCTTGTCTGTGCAGCACTGTTCCTTGGAGCTGTCATCATTACAAGATATGTCTCCCTTGGTTCTATTCTGGTGGTGATCTCATTCTTTATCCAGATACTGGTCTACGGGGCGCATGGAACATTTACCGTCTCTGCGGATCATCTCATGGAGTTTTATGCCGTTGCCTTCGTCCTGATGGCGATGGCGATCTGGAGACACAAGACGAACATAAAAAGACTTTTATCCGGCACAGAGAACAAGCTCTGGGGTGGAAAGAAAAACTGAATAAGCGCTTAAGCACGAAAATATCAGTCGGTACAGGGCAGTGAGATTAAAGAGAAAAGGAGTTCCTGAACATGGAAAAAATTGGTATTATCGGTTCCGGTACATGGGGAACCGCGATTGCGGTGCTGTTAAGAAACAATGGACATGAGGTCACACTGTGGTCCGCGATCCCGGCGGAGATCGAGGAGATGGCAAAGACCAGGACTCACAAGAATCTTCCGGGAGTGACGTTGCCGGAGGGAATCATCTATACCGCTGACCTTGAGGAAGCGATGAAGGATAAGAACCTTCTCGTGATGGCGGTTCCGTCCGTATTTGTCCGCAGCACGGCGCAGAAGATGAAGCCGTTCTGTAAAGAGGGACAGCTCATTGTGGATGTGGCAAAGGGAATCGAGGAGAATACTCTCGATACAATGACCCAGATCATAAAGGAAGAACTTCCGATGGCGGAAACAGCTGTTCTTTCCGGACCGAGCCACGCGGAGGAGGTAAGCCGCGGACTTCCGACGCTCTGCGTTGCGGGATCCCGCAAGAAGAACGTTGCAGAGTACGTCCAGTCCACATTTATCAGCCCGGTGTTCCGTGTATACACGAGCCCTGATGTGCTGGGGATCGAGACAGGCGCCGCGTTAAAGAATGTCGTTGCCCTGGCAGCGGGAATCGCTGACGGTCTGGGCTACGGGGACAACGCAAAGGCAGCCCTCATCACCCGTGGTATGGCGGAGATCGCGAGACTTGGTGTCGCTATGGGCGGAAAATACCAGACATATACCGGACTTTCCGGAATCGGCGATCTGATCGTGACATGCGCCAGCATGCACAGTAGAAACCGCCGCGCTGGTATCCTCATCGGAAAAGGATACACGATGGAAGAAGCAATGAAGGAAGTCCAGATGGTGGTAGAAGGCGTTTACTCAGCGAAGGCTGCGAGATCCCTCGCAAAGAAATACAATGTTTCCATGCCGATCGTTGAGGAGGTAAACCAGGTCCTGTTTGAAGGAAAACCTGCAAAAGAGGCGGTGGCTGACCTGATGCTCCGCGATAAGCGCATCGAGCACAGCGATCTTCCGTGGGAATAGAAGTCAGAACAAGCCTTGCAGCAGCCTGTATTTTTCCGTACTGCGGCGTAAGAAAAGGCTCTGCCGGTATAAAATGTCCCCCTCGCGCATACACTGCAACAGTATATGCGAGGGGGTATTTTTATGGATCATTTCCATGTATACAAGGATATCGAGGCGAGGACGGGCGGAGAGATCTATGTGGGTGTTGTGGGACCTGTGCGCACTGGAAAATCCACATTTATCAAGCGGTTTATGGAGCTTCTTGTGCTCCCGAACCTCCCGGACGGACAGAAAAAGGCCCAGACCAGGGATGAGCTTCCCCAGAGTGCTGCGGGGAAGACGATCATGACCACGGAGCCGAAGTTTATCCCGAAGGAGGCGGCGGAGCTGGAGCTTGCGGAGGGGATCCGGGCGAAGGTGCGGCTCATCGACTGTGTGGGTTTTATGGTGGAAGGTGCTGCGGGACATACGGAAAACGGGGAGGAACGTCTCGTGAAGACGCCCTGGTACGATTATGAGATCCCGTTCACCCAGGCGGCGGAAATTGGGACGAGAAAGGTGATCCGGGACCATTCCACCATCGGGATCGTTGTGGCCTGCGATGGCAGCTTCGGGGAACTCTCCAGGGATGATTTTAAGGAGGCGGAGGAGCAGACGATCTCGGAGTTGAAGGAGATCGGAAAACCGTTCCTGATCCTGTTAAACTCTACAAGACCCTATGCGGCGGAGACGAAAGCCCTGGCGTTAAAGATGGAAAACCAGTACGGGGTCCCGGTACGTGCGGCAAACTGTGAACAGCTAAAGCGAGAAGACATCGAGGAGATATTGGGCACCGTGCTCCTGGAGTTCCCGGTGACAGAGCTCGACTTTGAGATCCCGAAATGGGTGGAGATCCTGCCGGATGATCATGCGTTAAAGGCAGGTTTGATCATGGAGGCGGGAAAACTCCTGAAGACATCCGTCCAGATGAAGGACGTGCCGAAGGAGACGGCGCCGGAAACAGATCAGGCGGTGAAAAAGCTGATCGCGGATGAGCTGGATCTTGCGAGCGGCCGGGTGACGATCCGGGTCCTGGTGGATGAGGCGGCGTACTTTGAGGTCCTGAGCGACATTTCCGGCCTGACGGTGCGGGATGAGTACAGCCTGTTTAAGATTTTAAAGGAATCTGCTGAGATGAAGGAAGAGTATGAGAAGGTGAGAAACGCCCTGGCGGAGGTGCGCCAGAAGGGCTACGGAATCGTCCTGCCGGATAAGACGGAGATCTCCTTAGATGAGCCGGAGCTGATCCGTCATGGCAGCAAGTACGGTGTGAAGATCCATGCCCAGGCACCCTCCATCAATCTCATAAAGGCCAGGATCGAGACGGAGATCGCGCCGATCGTTGGGAACGAGCAGCAGGCGAAGGACTTGATCGCGTACATAAAGGACGGGGAAGCGACGGAGGAAGGTGTCTGGGATACGAATATCTTCGGAAAGTCCGTGGAACAGATCGTTGAGGACGGCATGCAGGCGAAGATCTCCCAGATGACGGAGGACTGTCAGATGAAACTTCAGGATACGCTGCAGAAAATTATTAATGACAGTAATGGCGGAATGATTTGCATAATTATCTGAAATTTGCTATAATAGATGCAAATAATACAGCTGATTTGCAAAAATGAAGATTTTCATCGAATTTTGCAAAACGATGCTGAAATTACAGTATTTGCGGCAGAAACCTGAAGGATAAAATCCGCGGTGAACGTGAAAAGGGTTGCGGACACTGCCCGGTTGGGAAAAATGGATATTTCTGTATATCGACCACAGGAATAGGATGTTTGCATGAGTTTCCAGATTTCGCCGCGAAAGGAGGAGTTCCATGAAACTGACATTTATCGGTGCAGATCATGAAGTGACTGGAAGCTGTCATTATCTGAATGCGGCGGGAAAGAACATTCTTGTTGATTACGGTATGGAACAGGGCGGAAACGTCTATGAGAACGCGGAGCTTCCGATCCCGTTCTCCGATGTGGACTACATCTTTATCACCCACGCCCACATCGATCACACAGGCCTGCTTCCACTGATCTATGCGAAGGGCTTTAAGGGGCAGATATTCGCCACACAGGCCACCTGCGATCTCTGCAACATTATGTTGAAAGACAGTGCCCACATCCAGGAAATGGAGGCTGAGTGGAAGAACCGAAAGGCGAGACGTGCCGGAAACCCGGAGGTCCAGGCGCTCTACACGGTAAACGACGCGGAAGGCGTTTTAAAGCATTTCGTGCCATGCCATTATGGTGATATCCTGACGATCTGCGACGGATTGAAAGTACGGTTTACGGATGTGGGACACCTGCTTGGATCCGCATCCATTGAAGTCTGGATCGATGAGGACGGCGTACAGAAGAAGATTGTTTTCTCTGGTGATATCGGGAACAAGAACAAACCTCTGATCAAGGATCCGCAGTACACGGATGAGGCCGACTATGTGGTAATGGAGTGTACCTACGGTGACCGTTCCCACGACCGGACCCACGAGCATATCGAGGAGTTCGCGAAGATCATCCAGAGGACCCTGGACCGTCACGGAAACGTTGTGATCCCGGCCTTTGCAGTGGGCAGGACCCAGGAGATCCTCTACTTTATCCGTAAGATCAAGGAAGAGGGCCTTGTCACCGGACATGACGGATTCCCGGTCTATGTGGACAGCCCGCTGGCCGTCGAGGCGACCCATGTGTTCAATAAGAACATTTCCGAGTGCTTTGACGAGGAGGCGATGGATCTTGTGAACCGGGGCATCAATCCGATCGGATTCCCCGGACTGAAGCTTTCCGTCAGCAGTGACGATTCCAAGGCTATAAACTTCAATTCAGAGCCAAAGGTCATTGTTTCCGCGGCAGGTATGTGTGATGCCGGACGAATCCGCCACCACTTAAAACATAACCTCTGGAGGCAGGAATGTACGATCGTATTCGCCGGATATCAGGCGATCGGAACGCTTGGGCGAAGCCTGATTGATGGTGCGGAGGTCGTAAAGCTCTTCGGTGAGACGATCGACGTGGAAGCGGAGATTGTGCGGTTAGACGGACTTTCCGGCCACGCGGACAGGGAGGGACTTCTCACCTGGATCAATGCGTTCAAAAAGAAACCGGACCGTGTATTTATGGTACATGGCGATGATCTTGTGTGCACGAAGTTCGCAAATCTCCTGCGGTCGGACTATGACCTTGTCGCGGATGCTCCGTTCTCGGGATCGGAGTTTGATCTTGCCGCGGGCGTATGGATCAAACAGACCGTCGGTATCCCGATCCAGAAAGAGACAGCGAGACAGAAGGAGAACAAGTCCATCTTTGCTCTTCTTGTGGCAGCAGGCGAGCGCTTGATGCGGATCATCCAGAAAAACCGCGACTGCGCAAACAAGGATATCAAGAAATTTACGGCGGAGGTCAATGCCCTCTGCGAAAAATGGGATCTTTAACTGCGGCATGAACTGGTAAAGCCCGGAGATCCCTGCGAAATAAGACATCTGAGAGGAATAACAAAAAGACATGAACGTGACACTATATACGGACGGAGCGGCCCGTGGAAATCCTGATGGGCCGGGCGGCTATGGCGCAGTGCTCCAGTTTATCGACAAAAATGGAGTACTCCATGAGAAGGAACTGTCTGCAGGGTATGTGCGGACAACCAATAACCGGATGGAACTGATGGCGGCGATCGCAGGACTCGAGGCATTAAACAGGTCCTGTGAGGTAGATCTCTATTCCGACTCCAAGTACC
>ERZ837487.2470-NODE-2470-length-18875-cov-20.634378_pt1 | contig 18875 bp, 16 predicted proteins | sample MGYA00519911_ERZ837487 | MGnify/ENA primary metagenome ERZ837487 (study PRJEB31850, sample SAMEA3708818) | human gut metagenome | biome: human gut; feature: human-associated habitat; material: faeces | place: China | collected 2014 ...
GGCTACTCGTTTTCCTACTTTCGTTTATTATCGGAATGCTTGTTGAAAAGAAAAATCATTGTTAAAATGCGTAGTTAATAATAGACAGCCATCTATTTGCAAGTCGCAAGTAGATGGCTGTCGGTTTTATCTGTATATTCTAATTGAAGGTCAATCCTCTAAATCTGCTATGGTCACAGCTGAGTGAGAGATAATGCTCAATCTCACCACCCAGCACAAACTGGGCGTACTCCAAAGATTTATTCTAACGAATGAATATTCTGCGATTTAAACAATTTAACGACGAATATATTGTGCAATACAGAGAATTTCAGCCGTAGCCTTCTTTATGATTGAATTGCAACGCAAAATACGTTACAATAAATCCGAGGTGATAACCATGGAAAAAACGATGACGCTCAATCTCCGTGTCAACCCTACCGTCAAGCAGCAAGCCGAGGATGTGCTGAAGCAGCTCGGCATCCCGATGGCAACCGCCATTGATATGTACCTGCGCCAAATCACTCTGACCGGTGGCATTCCGTTCTCGCTGTCTTTGCCGAAAGTCCCGGCTGCGCTGAATGCCGACACCATGACTGATGAGCAGCTCCATGCAGCCTTTCAGGTGGGCATCAAGGAGATTCAGAACGGTGATACCGTGGATGCCGCAAGCGCATTCGCACAGTTCAGGGAACAGCACAGATGAAGCAGTATGACGTGAAAATTTCCTATGCAGCCCTCAGCGATATGGAGCAGATTTACAGCTATATTGCTGACCGTCTGCTGGAGCCTGACACGGCTATGGGGCAGTACAACCGCATTGCAGAAGCCATCCAGTCGCTGAACATCCTGCCGGAACGCTGTGCGCTGGTGGAAAGTGAGCCGGAGCGCACCCAAGGGCTGCGGCAGATGCTGGTGGACAACTACTCGGTGTTCTACATCGTGGGCGAGGATACCGTGTCTGTGGCTCGTGTGCTGTACAGTGCATCCGACCTTGTGCGCCGCCTGCGGAGGATGAAGTGAAAGGGGTGTTTGCATGACCGCTGTGATTTACGCCCGCTATTCCAGCGATAACCAGCGTGAGGAATGCAGATTATAGCTTATAGTCATATTTGATCTGTGTTATACTTGGAAAGGAACGGATTACGATGAAAGAACAAATCAGAAAAGCGGCAGCTTCTTTGTGTGCAGTGATGATGGTGGCATCCGTGCCTGCTCCAGCTCTTGCGGCAAGCCCGGTCACGGATACCAGTACGGTTGAGCTGGAACAGTGCAATGCTATGTCGGTGGCAGAAGTGGAAAATCTGATCAACCAGATTGGAACGGTAACAACTGCGCGCCGTCCGGCAATCGTGGCCGCGTTGAATGCCTATAATGAACTGGATGATGCTGGAAAGGCTCAGGTAAGCAACTTTGCGGTGCTGGAAGAAGCACAGCAGGTACTGGGACTGAAAGATGCTCTTGCCCGATTGAAAATCAATTATGACCGGGTGGAAGATAGCCGGAGTTATGTCTCTCCGGTCGAAGAGAAGCTGGCAAATCAGGGAACGAGTTTTTTGCTGCCCTTTTTCGTAAACACCGGTACCAATGACCCGGCGATGTTCTTTATAGGTGCCTGTAGCGGTAAAAAATATGTATATGCGGATGAAATTATTATCCGGGCCGGAGATTATAAGTATAGCTATGAGATCGACTGGACGGACTCAGACCGCGGTTATGATGGGAAAAACTTCTGGGAAGTGTTCTCTTTTTATGGGGATGCGCAGGATATCCAGTGGTTTAAGAATATTCTCAGCGCGGATGAGATCATCATTCGCTACAAGGGCGATGGCGGAAGTATTGACCACACTATGAAACCGGAAGAACGCCAGGCAATTACAGATGTGCTGAATGCGTATGATCTATTTCTGGCGGCAAGCCCGACAGTCCGTGCAAAAGCACTGAATAACTGATCGCTGAATCCAGAAGAATAAAATGAAAAATCCTCTGAACTATGTTCCAATCGGAACTGGTTCGGAGGATATATTTTTTAGCATGAGGTGAAATGCCAGAAATGACTTACCCCTCCGCCATCGCCTTGGATTCATTCACGAAAGCGGCGATCTTATCCACCTGAATTTCCGCCACGGCGCGGCCGGTCTCGTAAACGCGGCGAAGCTGGGCGGGGTCGCGCTCCATGGAGCCGATCTCCAGCGGGATGGGCGGGCAGATCACAAACGCCTTGCCGGTCTGCTCCAGCATGTTGATGTGCTCCAGCGTTTCGTTGTAGCGCTCGTGGCGGTCGGCTACGGCCTCCACAAAGGCTGGATAGCGCAGATACCGCGCCCGGATGGCGGGCAGGAACTTGTTCTTTTTCTTCACGAAGCCCTTGGGCTGGGTGAGGATGATGAGGTTGCGCTTATAGCCGATGGACTCGAAGAACCGCACCGGGATGGAGTCAGCCACACCGCCGTCCAGCAACTGGTAATGGCCGATCTTCACGATCTTTGCGGCCAGCGGCATGGAAGCAGATGCCTGCGTCCACTGGATATCCTCGGCGTCGCCGGTGCGGCACTTGTGGTAGATGGGGTCACCGGTGCGCACATCGGTGCACACCACAAAAAAGTCCATGGGATCTTCCCGAAAGGTTTTGGCGTCAAACGGATCCAGCTTTTCCGGCACGGTGTGGTAGCAGAACTGCTCGCTGTACAGGTTGCCGGTGCGCAGCAGGTTGCCGAAGCTGGCATAGCGCTTATCGTTGCAGTATTCGGTGTTGTAGCGGATGGTGCGGCCGATCTGATGCGACTTGTAATTGCAGCCGAACACCGCCCCGGCCGACACGCCGATGGCACCGTCCAGCACGATGTCATGTTCCATCAGTACATCCAGAACGCCTGCGGTGAACATGCCGCGCATGGCGCCGCCTTCCAGCACAAGTCCAGTTTTCATACGACTCTCCCTCTCCCGCGGCCGGGGCACAGAACCCGGCCCGTACCTTATATTATCTACAGTATACTCGAATTTTGGAAAAGCACAAGTGCCCAAAGTTTCCAAATATGGCCCGATCAGGCCGGAAGTTTCAGCACATTTCGACAGGGTGCAGCAGAACGGCTCAAAAGTGATACTTTTAAGACGAAGAGCCGAAATCCCGGTAAAATTCGGGTCAGATTTGGGTAGAAAGCCACTTGCCAAAGCGGGCGCTATCCGGTATACTTGTTGAAATAAATCTGTGCGCTGTAGAAGCACAGCAACAAAAAAGCGTGGAGGAACTGGTTCATTATGAAGATGCTGGAAGATCGTATCCGAAAAGATGGTATTGTGCGTGAGGGCAATGTGCTCAAGGTGGACAGCTTTATCAACCACCAGATGGATATCCCGCTGTTCCGCGAGATGGCCCGGGAGTGGAAGCGCCTGTTTGCCGGCAAGTCCATCAACAAGGTGCTGACCATCGAGGCCAGCGGCATTGGCATTGCTGCCATCGTGGCCAGCGAGTTCAATGTGCCGGTGGTGTTTGCAAAAAAATCCATGAGCATCAATCTGGACTACAATAACTACGAGACTAAGATCCAGTCCTTCACCCATAAAAAGATCTACAATGTCATCGTCTCCAAAAAGTTCCTCACCCCGGACGACCACGTCCTCATCATCGACGATTTCCTGGCCAACGGCTGCGCCCTGATGGGTCTGCTGGAACTGGCGCAGGAGGCCGGTGCCACCGTCGAGGGCATCGGCATTGCCGTGGAAAAGGGCTTCCAGCAAGGCGGTGAGCTGATCCGCAGCAAGGGCTTCCAGCTGGAAAGCCTTGCCATCGTGGACGCCATGGACAGCACCACCGGCGAGATCACCTTCCGCCCCCAGCCTCACCAGAACTGATAGAATTTCAGTGTAACGGAATGTCTGCGGACGTTCCGTTGTTTTTTTCAGCTGCCGCTTCCGGCCGCGACCCCTCCCGTGAAAAGGCAATTCTGGAAAATCCGCGTTTGCGTAGCAATGAAAGCCCCAGTGGGGCTTTTAAGCGGCAGAGCGGTCTGCGTAAGCAGATGGAGGGGCTTTGCCCCGACAAGCTCCGCAGATTTTCCAGAATTGCAAAGTAAAAATAATTCTTCCTCTGATGATGCGCAGAGCAACGCGGCGCGCATTCCCAATTGTCACGCCCCGTCAAAGCTGTCCCCATCGGCGGGCAGGGCGGATGTTTCTTTCGGCGGCTGTTCCGCCGCAGCCCGGGGGATGCCTTTGTACACAAGGGTCTGTTCCAGCACCTCAGCGCACACCGGAGCCGAAAGGCTGCCGCCGGCCGTTGTCCAGCTGTGGGGTTCGTCCAGACAGACAAGACACAGAAACTGCGGGTCGTCGATGGGTGCCACAGCCACAAAGCTGGCGATGCGGGCTTTTTCGTCGGCGCTGTCCAGTTTCTGGCTGGTGCCGCTCTTGCCGCCCACCCGATAGCCCTGGATCTGCGCGTTGCGCCCGCCGCCGTAGAGCACCACGGCTTCCATCATCTCCCGCATCACGGCGGAGGTCTCTTCCCGGATGACCCGGCGTCTGCACACGGGGTCATGGTGCTGCAGCACGCTGCCGTCCGGGTTCAGGATATCGCTGACCACATAGGGCTGCATCAGATTTCCGCCGTTCACCACGGCGCAGACGGCTGCCGCCATTTCCAGATAGGAGATCTTGCTGCTCTGCCCGAATGCGCAGGAGGCCAGCTCCACCGGCCCCATGCGGTCGGCGGTGTAGTACAGGCTTTTCTTCGGCTCGGCGGGCAGGTCGATGCCGGTGGGCTCCCGCAGGCCGAAGGCGGCAAAATAATCGCAGAAGGCCTCTCTGCCCAGCCGGGCCCCGATCTGGATGAAGCTCTGGTTGCAGGAATTTTCCAGCGCCTGGGTCACGGTCTGGCTGCCGTGGCGCTTGTGGTTGGCGCAGTGGAACCGGGTGCCCGCCACCGAGATGGACTCGCCGCAATAGAAGGTAGAGTTTTTGCTCACGGCACCGGCGTCCAGCGCAGCGGCGCAGGTGATGAGCTTGAACACACTGCCCGGCTCGTACAGGTCGCTCACTGCCTTGTTGCGCCACTGGGTCTGCTGTGCCAGCTGCAGCGCGGCGGCGCGCTCTTCGCCGGAAAGGGCGTCCACGGCCTTGCGGGTGCTCTCGTCGTAGATCACACGCGGCTGGTTGGGGTCGTAGGCGGGGGTGGTGGACATGGCCAGTACAGCCCCGGTGTTCACGTCCATTACGATGCCCACTGCCCGGGCGGCAACGTGATGCTCCTTCACGGCATAATTCAGCGCGTTTTCAAGGTAATGCTGGATGTTTGCGTCAATGGTCAGCCGCAGGCCGCTGCCCTCCAGCGGCACCCGCTCGGTCTCGTAGCTCTGTTCCAGCGTATAGCCCCATGCGTTGACCGCCGTCAGCACCACGCCGTTTTCCCCGGTGAGAACGTCGTTGTACTTCAGCTCCAGCCCGCCCACACCGGCATTGTCCACGTTTGTAAAGCCCAGCACCGAGGCCAGAAATTCCCCCTGCGGATACCAGCGTTTGGAATCCTGATTGATGCGGATGCCGGTGATGCCGTTCACTTCGCAGAAAGCCCGCACCGCGTCGGCAGTCTCCCGCTCCACGCGGTAGCGCAGAAGGCAGTCGTTGGAGGCGCGGTCGCTGAACTTTTCCAGCAGTTTCGCTTCGTCCAGATCCAGGATTTCCGCAAGGCCTTTTGCGGCCAGAGCAAGCTTTTCTTCCGGCATTTCCCGGGGGCTGGCCCGCAGGGTCCAGCAGCTGCTGTTGGCAGCCAGCAGGACCCCGTCGGCGCTGTAGATGCGGCCACGGTCGGCGGGGACAACGGTGTCCCGCAATTGCTGGCCGAGGGCGCGGTCGGTGAACCACCCGCCGGTGCCGAACTGCAGATAGGCCAGCCGCGCGGCCAGCCCGGCAAAGCACACGCCGCACAGCAGTACGGCCACCAGCCGCGCCCGGAAACGGAACGCCCGTTCCGGCAAAGTGCGCAGGGGCTGCAAAAGCGGCTCTGGCATGGGCAGCACCTCCTTTGTTCCGGCTTATTGTATGCAGGTATCCGCCCGGCATATGACTAACCGGAGCCTGCCCGGCGTACAATAAAAGGACGGGAGGTGATGCAGATGCCAAAAGCTGCAGCCCATGGGCGGCGGGGCCTGCCGCTGCGCCGTCTGCCGGCCATGGACCTGCCCTTTCTGGTGCTGGTGCTCACGCTGGTGGGCTTCGGGCTGGTGATGCTGTGCAGTGCCAGCAGCGCCGTGGCGCTGTACCGGCGGGGCGATGCCTTTGCCTACGCACGGCCGCAGCTGCTGTATGCGGCGCTGGGCATCGGAGCCATGTGGCTGGCCAGCCGGGTGGATTACCATATTTATCACAGGTTTGCGTGGCCGCTGCTGGCGCTTTCGCTGGTACTGCTTGTGGCGGTGCTGTTCATGCCGGAGTACAACGGCTGCAAGCGGTGGCTGGTGCTGCCGGGGCTGGGCACCCTGCAGCCCAGTGAGATCGCAAAATTTGCGGTGGTGCTGGTGTTTTCGCATATCATTTCGCTCAACCACGACCGCATGGGCAGCTTTGCCGTCGGGGTGGTGCCCTTTGTGCTGGTGCTGGGTGTGGTGGCGGTGCTCATGCTGCTGGAACCCCATCTTTCCGGCACACTGCTGATTTTGGGCATCGGCGCGGTGCTGATGTTCGTGGGCGGCACCGGCCTGCGGTGGTTCGTGCTGGCAGGGGCAGGCGGCGTGGCTGCCATCGGGGCGGCCATCCTGCTCATGCCGGACCTTGTGCCCTACGCGGCCAGCCGCCTGAACTCGTGGCTGGACCCCTTTGCCGACCCACTGGGCGACGGCCACCAGACCATCCAGAGCCTGTACGCCATCGGCTCGGGCGGCGCGGCCGGGCTTGGCCTTGGCAACAGCCGCCAGAAGCACCTGTTCGTGCCGGAACCGCAGAACGACTTCATCTTTTCCATCCTGTGTGAAGAGCTGGGCTTCATCGGGGCGTGCGCGGTGATTTTGCTGTTCAGCCTGCTGCTGTGGCGGGGCATCACGCTGGCGGCGCACGCACCCGACCGGTTCGGTGCGCTGCTGGTGGTGGGCTTTGTGACGCAGGTGGCGATGCAGGCCGTGCTGAATATGGCAGTGGTGACCAATACCATCCCCAACACCGGCATCAGCCTGCCGTTTTTCTCCTCCGGCGGCACCAGCCTGATGATGCTTCTGGGAGAAATGGGCATCGTGCTGTCAGTGTCCCGTGGAGAAAGCTGAAAACTGCCGAAAACAGCGAAAAAAAAACGGCTTGAAACTACACAAATGACCGGACAAATAAAAGGCTGCTTTTGCTGCAAATACGGACCATCGGCTCCCATTCCGCATAGCATGGGGTATCTTTTGCGGAACGGGGGCTGTTTTTATGGAAGGAGATCTCATCATCACGGGCGGGCGGCCGCTGAACGGGACCGTGCGCATCCCTGCGGCGAAAAACAGCGTGCTGCCGCTGCTGGCGGCGTCCCTCCTGTGCAGCAGCCCCGTGCGGCTGCGGGCGGTGCCGGAGCTTGCGGACGTGGACACCAGCCTGCAGCTGCTGCAGAGCGCCGGGTGTGAAGCAGGCTGGCAGGGCAGCGACATCGTGGTACAGGGTGTGCCCGGGGTCTGCCGTCTGGGCGCAGACGCCGCTGCCCGGATGCGGGCGTCCATTCTGTTCTGTGCGCCGCTGCTGGTACGGCTGGGCCGTGCGGAGACGGTGCTGCCGGGCGGGTGCCGCATCGGCGCAAGGCCGGTGGACCTGCATCTTTCGGGGCTTGCGCAGATGGGCGCGGTCTGCCGCGCAGAGGGAGAGCGGCTGATCCTCACGGCACCCTCTGGTCTGCACGGAGCGGAGATCACCCTGCGGTTTCCCAGCGTGGGAGCCACCGAAACGCTGCTGCTGGCAGCGGCAGCGGCACAGGGGAAAACCGTCCTGCGGGGCGCGGCCCGGGAACCGGAGATCGTTGATCTGGCGGCATTTCTCAACCGGTGCGGTGCCTGTGTGCAGGGCGCGGGCAGCAGCACCATTCGGGTGGAGGGGCGGCGCAGCCTTTCCGGGTGCAGCTTTGCACCCATGGCCGACCGCATCGTGGCGTCCACCTTTGCCTGCGCCTGCGCGGCGGCGGGAGGCCGGGTGGAACTGACCGGCTGTGCACCGAAGATCTACAGACCGCTGCTGGAAATTCTGGAACAAATGGGCTGCGGCGTAAAATATGGGCCGGAAAGCGTGGTTGTTTCCCGGTTTGGGCGGCTGCACGGGGCAGGAAAAGTGTTTACCGGTGTTTACCCGGCGCTTGCTACCGACGCAGCCCCGCTTCTGGCGGCGGCAATGCTGACGGCAGACAGCGAAAGCAGCATCGAGGATGTGGTGTTTGAACGGCGCTTTGCCTGTGCCGAGGGGTTTGCGGCCTTCGGCGGGCGGGTGTGCACGGAAGGACGGACGTTGTGTATATTGCCTTGCACCGGACTGAAAGGGGCAAACACGGCCGCGCCGGACCTGCGGGGCGGGGCGGCGCTGGTGATCGCGGCGCTGGCAGCGCAGGGGAAAAGCCGGGTGACAAATACCGCTCTGATCGACCGCGGATATGCCGGTTTTGCACCGATGCTGGCGGAACTTGGCAGCGAAATTCGGCGGGAAACGCGGCCCTCGGACGGCACCGAGAAAAAAAGACATGCAAAAAACCAATTTTGACTTGCAATCAGGGCCAAAAGATGATACGATACAGTTATATAAGTGTGTAAGATACTTTCTGTGCGCCCAGCGCAGTTACGATAAACCCGATGGAGGACAAAGATATGGCACTGATGCTCGACGAAGAAATGGACGAAAACGTTACGACGATCAAGGTGATCGGCGTGGGCGGCGGCGGCGGCAACGCCGTGAACCGCATGGTGAGCGACGGCCTGCAGGGCGTCGAATTCATCGCAATGAATACCGACCAGCAGGCACTGGCAAAGAATCATGCCGCCACCAAGGTGCAGCTTGGTTCCAAGCTGACCAAGGGCCGCGGCGCAGGTGCAGACCCCGAGATCGGCCAGCGTGCCGCCGAAGAAAGCAAGGACGAGATCGCCAATGCCCTCAAGGGTTCCCAGATGGTCTTCATCACTGCCGGTATGGGCGGCGGCACCGGCACCGGTGCAGCTCCCGTGGTGGCAGAGGTGGCCCATGATCTGGGCATCCTGACCGTCGGCATCGTCACCAAGCCTTTCTCGTTCGAGGGCAAGCGCAAGATGGGTCTGGCAGAGCAGGGCATCGCCAACCTGCTGATGCATGTTGACAGCCTGATCGTCATCCCCAACGAACGCCTGAAGATGATCAGCCAGGAAAAGATCACCCTGATGAACGCCTTCCAGGCTGCCGATAACGTGCTGCGTCAGGGCGTCGAGTCCATCTCTGCCCTGATCAACGTGCCCGCCTTCATCAACCTGGACTTCGCCGACGTGCGCTCCATCATGAAGGATGCCGGCTACGCACACATGGGCGTGGGCAGCGCAAAGGGTGCAGGCAAGGCAGAGAACGCAGCCAAGGCCGCCATCTCTTCTCCGCTGCTGGAGACCAGCATCGCCGGTGCGCATGGCGTTATCATCAACATCACTTCCAGCCCGGACATCGGTCTGGAGGATGTCGAGACCGCTGCGGGCCTCATCACCCAGAGCGCTCATCCCGATGCGAACATCATCTGGGGTACTGCGTTCGACGAGAACCTGTCCGATGAGATGCGCGTGACCGTGGTTGCCACCGGCTTTGACAACAAGAGCGCCAGCGACCTGCGCAACAGCATCAACAACGCAATGGGCGGTGCCCAGAGCACCCCGTCGGCTGTGTTCAGCAGCGAGAATGCGGCTCCCTCCAATGCGGCATCTGCTGCAGCGGCTGCAGGCGCAGCGGCACCCGTGGCGGGCAGCGCAGCAAAGCCTGTGGAAGAGGACAACAGCGACAACGGCTATTACGATCAGCTGATGGCTATGCTGAACAAGCGCCGCTGAGAGCGGACGTTCAGCAGGATATTGAAACTTCGGTGAAATGCCCGTGAAAGGGCGGGTCGGCTGTGCGGGAGCCGTCTGGCTGCACACCGTCCGCTCTGCGGGACAGAGGATGGAACGGAGGGGGCATTATGGCACAAGGCAGGCAGCAGAGAAGTGCGGCTTGGTCGCACTATGCCCAGCCGGCTGCCGTACAGCCGACGACCGTGGTCAACGCACGGGTGGCCTGCGAACAGCTGGAACAGATGTCCCGCAAGCTGGCTGCGGCCCGCGCAGAGATCAGCCGGTATCAGACCCGGCTGTTTGCCTGCGAGCGCCAGATGATCGCGCTGCGCAAAGAGAATGCTGCACTGGAAGCCGCCTGTGAGCAGGCAAGGGAAGAAGCGCGGCGCTCTGCCGAAGAAACGGAGCAGCTGCGCGCAGCCCTGCAGCAGAACAGCTGTGCCCCGGCGGCTCAGCCGGCAGAGGAAGCTTTGCCGGAACCCGCTGCCCCGGCCCCTGTGCCGGAAGCGGCATCGGAACCCGTGCCTGCGGCGGAAACGCCGGAACAGCCCGTCCCCGCGCAGGAGGCAGCTCAGCAGCCCCCTGCCGAGCCGGAATGGAAGCCGAAGACCGAGCTGGAACACCTTTCGGTAGAACTGATGAATTGGTTCGATGAAATGATGGGTGCCTGACCGGAGCGGTTGATCCACAAATGTTATCATGGAAAAGCTGCTGCACCGGCGTTTGGCTGATGCAGCAGCTTTTTTCGTTCAAAATGCAAGAAACCAAAGCGGCTTTCTGCGGGTGCTGCCCCGCAGGATGCGACTCCCTGAGAACAATAAGGAGCGGACAGCATGGACCCAAAACAGAAAATCTTGATCGTGGATGATTCGGAGATCAACCGCGCCCTGCTGAAAGAAATTCTTGGCGATAGCTATGAATATCTGGAAACGGAAAACGGCGTGCGTGCAATGGAGATCCTGCGCGGGCGCGCAGATATTTCGCTGGTGCTGCTGGACCTGATCATGCCGGAAATGGACGGCTTTGATGTGCTGCGGGTCATGCGGTGCTACTCCTGGCTGGAAGAGATCCCGGTCATTGTGATCAGTGCCGCCGAGGACACGGCCAGCATCGAGCGCGCCTATGATCTGGGCGTGGCAGATTATATCCGCCGCCCGTTCGAGCGGGTCATGGTGATGCGCCGGGTGCAGAACGTGCTCATGCTCTACGCCAAACAGAAGCGGCTCACCCGCCTTGTGACCGATCAGGTCTACGAAAAAGAGCACAATAGCGTGCTGATGATCAGCATCCTGAGCCATGTAGTAGAATTTCGCAACAGCGAGAGCGGGCAGCATGTGCTGCATATCCGCACCCTGACCGATCTTCTGCTGCATCAGCTGGCCCGCAAGACCGACCGTTACCAGCTGGATGAGAGCGATATCTCCCTCATCAGCACGGCGTCGGCCCTGCACGATATCGGCAAGATCATGATCCCGGATGAGATCCTGAATAAGCCTGGCCGCCTGACCGAAGAAGAGTATGCTGTCATCAAGACCCACACCACCGAGGGCGCAAAGATCCTGAAAGACCTGAGCAGCGGCATCGGCAGGGCAGACGAACCCCTGCTGCAGGTGGCCCACGCCATCTGCCGGTGGCACCATGAGCGGTGGGACGGCGGCGGCTACCCCGATAAGCTCTGCGGGGATGAGATCCCCATTGCGGCGCAGGTGGTGGCATTGGCCGACGTGTATGACGCCCTGACCAGTGAACGCTGCTATAAACCGGCCTATAGCCACGAGCAGGCCATTGACATGATCCTGAACGGCGAGTGCGGTGCGTTCAACCCGCTGCTGCTGGAATGCCTGCAGGAATCCTCGGAGCTGTTGGCGGCAGAGCTGCAGCGCACCGAGTTTGACCGCGGGTTCCGCCACGAGACCCACCGCCTTTCGGAAGAGATCCTCCACCGGGAAGCCCTGCCCCGGGAGGACCGCTCCCAGCGGATGCTGGATGTGGAGCGGGAACGCACGGCCTTTTATGCTGACCAGCTGGGCGGCATCCAGTTCGATTATGATGTTCTCGGCGGCCGGGTGAAGGTGCACAACCGCTATGAGGAACCGGCCAGTCAGGTGCAGACGCTGGATTTTGACGAGGGGCACGGGCTGCAGTTCCTTTCCTCCAAAGACCGCAACCATCTGCTCGACGCACTGAAGAACGCCACGCCGGATGCGCCGGACGCCGTGTTCGAGGTGCTTGTTCCGGTGGAACAGGAATACCGCCTGCACCGGCTGGTGCTGCACACCATCTGGAGCCGCACCGGGGGGCGCCGCTGTGTGAGCGTGGCCGGCCAGCTGATCGACGAACACGAAACGCTGCAGCAGCGGCAGGAACTGCTGCTGGGCGATGTGACCGCCGAAAGCCCGGAAGTGCTCATCAAGCGTCTGCAGGGCATTTTTGACATCGTGCGTCTGGTGGACCCGGAACGCACCAAGGTACTCACCCTTACCGAGGACGGCAGGCTGGAAGACCTGCCCGGCCACTGCCACATGGTGTGGAACAAATCCAGCCGGTGCGAAAACTGCATCTCCGGCAAGGTGTTTGCCCGCAAAGGCTTTTTGAATAAGATCGAGTTCAAGGACGATCAGGCTTATTTTGTCATGGCAAAGTATGTGGAAGTGGGCGGCCACGGCTGCGTGCTGGAAATGGTTTCTAAGCTGTCGGACGGCCGCTGGCTGGATATAGGCGGCCACCGGATGCTGCTGGACCACGGCACGAATTTCGACCGCAGCATCTTTGTGGATTCCCTTACCGGGGCGTACTCCCGCCGCTATTTTGAAAAGTTCCTTGCCGACAGCGAGCAGGTGGGCGGCGTGGCCATGATCGATGTGGACCATTTCAAGGAGGTCAACGACCGGTTCGGCCACCTTGTGGGCGACAAGGCCCTGCAGGCCGTGGCAACTGCGGTGCAGAGCAGCCTGCGCCAGTCGGATATCCTCATCCGTTACGGCGGCGACGAGTTTCTGTTGCTGATGCCAAAGATCCTGCCCAAAGATATGAAAAATGTCATGGACCGTGTGTGGAAGGCTGTGAGCGAAGCGAAGGTGGAGAGCCTCCCGGAACTGCAGCTTTCGGCCAGCATCGGCAGCGTGTGCGATGTGCGCCCGCTGACCGAGGCCATCCGTCAGGCGGATGCGCAGATGTACAAGAATAAGGCCAAGCGGCCGTGAAAGAACCCTCTCAGTCAGCCGCCGGGCTGCCGGAAAAGATTCTCTGTAGGGAACGGACTTGTCCGTTCCGGCCTGATGACATCTCACACCGGCGGTCCCTACACGGATCCCCTCTGCAATGGCGTCTGACCGCCATGCGCCGCCTTCTCCCCCTTCGGGAGAGCTGTCGAGAGAAGGCTTACACAAAACAGGCGACCGTACACGACTGTGTGCGATCGCCTGCTTCTCTTTTACCGTACTGCGCTGGTGCGGTGCTCCATGAGATAGGTGGCTTCCAGATCGGCGATGTGCAGCTTGACGGCAAGGGGATACTTGTCGTAGGCTTCCGAGATGGCAAAGCAGCCGCCCCGGGCCGCGTCGTCAAAGCCGCCCATGTGCCAGCGGATGGCCACGGCCTCTTCCACCTTGAGCTTCATGAAGCGCTCAATGAGGAACACGCTTTTTTCACCGTGGCCGTAGGGAAACAGGTCCTCCACGCTGTAGCTGGGCACCTTTTCCCACTGACCGGTGGTCTCGTTCTTCACGTTGCGGGTGCCGGGCTTGTAGTAGTTGGCCTTGCACAGGTCGTGCAGCAGCGCACAGATGGCAAAGCTCTCCTCGCTGTCACCCTCGGTGAAAAAGGTGTCGTGCAGCGCGTGGTAGACATTCAGGCTGTGCATGCACAGCCCGCCCTCGCAGGCTCCGTGGAACCGGGTGGATGCCGGTGCAGAGAAGAAATCCGTCTTGTGGTCCAGCCAGTCCAGCAGCTTTTCGCTGCCGGGGCGGGTCACATGCTGCTTCCAGATCTGCAAAAACTCTTCGCGGTCGCCCATGCTCACAGCTCCAGCTCGTCCAGAATGCCCTTCAGGATGGCCATCTCGTCGTGGCTCAGGGAGATACCCTTGCCCATGCGGGTGCCGTCCGGAGACCAGTCGCGGATGTCGTACTTGGGTTCGCCGTCGTTCCAGCTGATGAGGTTCAGCTGGCGCTCCCAGCCGCGGGGACGCTGAGAGAGCACTGCGATGCGCTGAACGACTTCATATTTGATTTCTGCCATGATGCAAAACCTGCCTTTATCTTTGTTTGCTTCCATAATAAGGGAAGCGGACGAAGATTTCAACAGGTTGAGCGAAAATAATTTGAAAATTTTTCCGCACAGCTCAGCCGTAGGGGGCATCTTCCCGCCAGGTTACAAGCTCCTGCACGGCGGCGGCGTCCTCCTCCGGGGCGGGATGCGCCGAGTGGGTGTGCTGGCCGGTGCTGAACAGCCCGGGGGCATAGTGGGCCATCACGCTGGTCTGCACATCTCCGGCTAAAAAATCTTTGGCGTTTTTCTGGCGGCAGGCCACAGGGGTGCCATCGGTCATGGGTACGCCGTGGGGTGCACTGTCCGGGCCGGGATGGGGCGTGCGGCCGGGCTGCTCCACCTGCGGGGGCACCTGCGTGCCGGGGGCAGCAGGGTCGCCGGGCATCTGCACCGGTTCCGGCTCTTTGCCCAGCGGTGGGCTGCAGCGGGAGCAGCTGTTTTCCGGCGCGGCGGAGCTGCCGGGCCGGTGTTCCAGTTCGTGGCGGATGAACGGGGTCAGAGAGTTCATCAAAAATCACCTCCACAGACAGGATGCCCGGGAGAGGGGCGTTTTACACCACCAGTTCCACGGTGGAGCCGCCGGTGCGTGCCTTGCGCACCACCACCTGCCGGTCGATGCGGTCCTTCAGGGCACCCACATGGGAGATGATGCCAACCAGCCGGTCGCCCTCGGTCAGGCCGGCCAGCACACGCATGGCCTGTTCCAGCGATTCCTCGTCCAGACTGCCGAAGCCCTCGTCGAGGAAAAGCGTGTCCAGCCGGATGCCGCCGGCGGCGCTCTGCACCTCGTCCGAAAGTCCCAGCGCCAGCGCAAGCGATGCCTTGAAGCTCTCGCCGCCGGAGAGGGTCTTGACGTTGCGGCGGGTGCCGTTGTAGTGGTCGATGACGCCGAGATCCAGCCCGGACTGGCTGCGCTGGTTCTCGGCACCGATGCGCTCCAGCTCGTACTGCCCGGCGGTCATCTGCATCAGCCGGGTGTTGGCATGGCGCAGGATGCGGTCGAGGCAGTTCATCTGGATGTAGGCTTCCAGCCTGATCTTCTGTTTGCTGGTCAGGGTGCCGCCCGCCGTGGCGGCAAGGGCGCTGACCCACTGCCAGCGCTGTTCCAGCGCGGCGCGGGCATCGGCACCGGCGCGGTACTGTTCTGCGACCCGGCGGTTTGGCAGCAATTGAGCCGAAAGCTGTTTTTCCTGTGTGCGCAGAGCGTCGCGGGTGCCGGTCAACCGGTCCAGCTCGGCCTGCAGCGCTTCCGCCGGCTGGGCGGGAACGGCCTTTTCTGCGGCGGCCTGCTGGCTGCGCAGGGCATCCACGGCGGCCTTTGCAGCGGCATGAGCCTGCTCAGCCTGTTGCAGAGCCTGTTCGGCCTGTTCCATGCCGGTGCGCAGGGTATCGCGCTGGGTCTTCAGCTCGTTCAGTGCGGCCTGTGCCTGCGTCCGTTGGGGGTAGGGAAGGGCGGCTTTCTGGGCGGCGGCCTGCTGTTCCAGCGCCCCGGCCTTTGCTGCATGGGCAGCGGCGGCGCTGTCTGCTTCCGAGGCGGCCTGTTCCAGTGCCGGGCGCTGCCCGGCTTTGGTCTGACGCTCATTTTCCAGCGCATCCCGGCGGGTGCAGTCCGTCTTTGCCTGCCGGAGCGCGGCGCTGCATTCGGTCTGCGCGGTGTGCAGGGCGGCAGTCTCTTCGGTCAAAACGCCGGACATGAAGGCAAAAGTCAGCTTCACCGGCCCGTCCGGAGAGGTGAACCGCTCCGGTAAAAGGCTTTCGGCATCCCGCCGCAGGGAGCGCTTCGCTTCGTCTGCCGCCGCAAGCGCGCTCTGGGCGTTGGCGCTGGCCGTCTGGGCAGCGGCGTCGGCTTTTTCGGCGGCCTGCTTGGCGGCGTCCACCTGCGCCTGTGTGGGGGCGGTGCAGGGCAGAGCGGCCTTTGCCGGGTGATGGGTGCTGCCGCAGACCGGGCAGGGCACGCCCTCGGCCAGCTCCTGCGCCAGCAGACCGGCCTGTGCGTCCAGAAAGGCTTTGTCCAGAGTATCCCGGTTGGCGTGCGCCTGCTGCTTTGCTTCGTCAGCGGCGCGGTAGGCTTCCTGCGCGGCGCGGGCTTTCTGCGCCTGCTGCTGGCAGGTTGCAAGCCGACGGGTCAGGGTGGCAAGGGCGGTTTCCCGGTCGGAAAGCTGCTGCTGCCGGGTCTCCAATGCCAGCTTCCGGGTGGGCGCGTCGGCCAGCGCGGCAAGCTTCTTTTCGGCATTTGCCAGCGCGGCATCCAGCTCTGCCAGCTGGGTGCGCCGCTTTGCGGCCTGTGCCCGGGCAAGCCGGGCGGCGTCTTCGGCGCGCTGCTGCTCTTTGTACACAGCGTCCAGTGCGTCGTAAGCGTCCAGCGCGGCCTTTGCCTGAGTGAGCTGGGCAGTCAGCGCGTCCAGCCGGGCGGCATCCCCAGTGTGCCGGGCGCTTTCGGCCCGGGCGGCATCCAGTGCGGTGGCGGCAGCGGCAAGGGCTGCCTGCTTTTCGGTCAGCTGCCGGGCCAGCTGCTCGGCCTGCCGGGCGGCACCCAGCTGCTGCTGCAGGATATCCAGTTTCGCTTCGGTCTGCTGCAGAGCAGCGGCGGCGGTTTCCTGTGCGGTCAGCTGCCGGGCCAAAAGTCCGTTCAGCAAAGCCAGCACCGTTTCCGGCTCGGTACGGGCGCTCAGCGCGGCAAGGGCTTCGGCCTCCGGGTCGTCGGCATCGTACTGGATGCCGGAGAGCAGACTGTCCAGCTTTGCGTTCTGGGCGGTGCGCTGTTGGGTGAGAGCTGCGTTTTCCAGCTGCAGCCGCTCCTGCAATTGCGCGTAGCGCTGGGTACGGAACAGCTTGCGGAAGATGCGGCTGCGCTCGTCGGTGGAAGCATTGAGCAGCTTTGTGAACTGCCCCTGTGCGATCATGGCGATCTGCGAAAACTGGCTGTAGTCCAGCCCGATGATGTCGATGACGGCGGAGGTTACTTCCTTGGCCTTGGTCACAGGCGGGCGGCCGTCGGCGTAGATGAGAGAAGCGTCGGCCTTTTCGGTGGTAAAGCCCTCGCCCCGGGTCTTCGGGCGCGGGTATTCCGGGTTGCGGCGCACAGTATAGCGCTGGCCGTTCACCTCAAATTCCAGCTCCACAAAGGTGGGAGTCTTCGGGTCGGCATATTTGCAGCGTAGCATGGCACCCTCGCGCACGCCGCCGCTGGAATGGTCGTACAGGGCGTATGTAATGGCGTCGAACAGGGTGGTCTTGCCTGCGCCGGTGTCGCCGGTGACGAGGTACAGCCCGCCTTTGCCCAGCTTTTCCAGTTCCAGAACGGTCTCTCCGGCGTAGGGGCCGAAGGCCGAAAGGGTCAGTCTGAGCGGTCTCATGCGTCCTCGCCCTCCTTCCAGATGTCCTCAATCAGCTGCTGGCAGAACGCCGCCTGCTCCTCCGTCATGGGCTGGTTGTTCTGCGACTCATAGAAGGCGGCGAAATGTTCCAGCGGGGTGATGCTCTCGGTGCGCTCCGGGGCGCTGACGGTGCGGTTTTCCCGGGTGCGGAGGTTGTCGTAGTCCAGCCGCATCAGGTTCGGGTAGACCACCCGCAGCCGTGCCAGTGCGTCCGGGATATCCTGCTCGTCGGTAAGGGTGATGTGCAGGTAGTCGTCCACGGCGGTGCCTTCATAGCTGCGGCGGTCGGTCAGCTCTATGTAGCTGCCGTGCAGCTCCCGCAGGTCGTGCTTCGGGGTCAGTGGTGCGGTGGTGACGGTCACGGTGCCTTTTGGGCCAAGCTCCACAAAGGTGGCGCTCTTGTGCTGGGATGCTTCCGAGAAGGAATATTTCAGCAGGGTGCCGCAGTAGCGCACGGTGTCCCGGCTGACCTTCTGGGGGCTGTGCAGATGCCCCAGCGCCACATAGTCGAAGCCGTCGAACAGGCTGGCACTCACGCTGTCCACCCCACCCACCGAGACTTCCTCGCTCTCGCAGCAGGCAGCCCCGGCCACGAACTGGTGCGCCAGCAGCACATTGCGGCGGGACGGGTCGCAGGGGCAGTGCCGCAGCACGCAGGCAATGGCGTCGTCGTAACTTTCAATGGATTCTTCCGGCCAGACGTGCCGCACCATGGTGGGCTTGAGGAAGGGCAGCAGGTAGATGTCCACCGTGCCGTATTCGTCGGTGAGGGAGACGGGCACCGGTGCGCCGGAAAACACCGGGCTGACATAGACCCTGCTGCCCGCCAGCAGGGCAGAGCCGAACGCGATGCGGTCGGCAGAGTCGTGGTTGCCGCTGATGGCGAATACCGGCAACTGCCGGGCGGCAAGCTCGGTCAGGAACCAGTCCAGCAGGCGCACGGCTTCGGCCGGGGGCACGGGTTTGTCGTAGAGGTCGCCCGCCAGAAACACGCCGTCCACCGGGGTCTCATCCAGCAGGGACAAAATTTGCTCCAAGATAAAACGCTGGTCGTCCAGCATGGAAAACTCGCACACCCGCTTGCCCAGATGCAGATCGGACAGATGCAGAAAACGCAAGCAGAAACACCGCCTTTCAAAAAACTGTTGCTCTTATTATATAGCAGGGCGGGCGCCGGCCGCAACCCTCTCAGTCACGGCTCCTCTCCGTGAAAAAGGGCTTCCGGAAAATCCGCAGATTTTCCGGAAGCCCAGAA
>ERZ837487.2483-NODE-2483-length-18802-cov-4.043367_pt1 | contig 18802 bp, 16 predicted proteins | sample MGYA00519911_ERZ837487 | MGnify/ENA primary metagenome ERZ837487 (study PRJEB31850, sample SAMEA3708818) | human gut metagenome | biome: human gut; feature: human-associated habitat; material: faeces | place: China | collected 2014 ...
TTTTAATTCCATAAGGACGCTGATTCGGATATTTAATTCACCGTTTTCATATTTGGCATAAGTAGAGCGACCAATGTCGCAATTTCTGCACTGTAATTCTGCACAGAGCTTTTCTTGGGATAATCCAAATTTTTCGCGAAGACGGCGAAGATTTTTACCAATATATACGTCACATTTTAATTTTTGCTCCATAAAAGTCATCCTCCATTGACCAGTATAGGTGTCAAATGCTGATGTTATTGTATGAAAAAACGCGATATAATATTGTCCGCTATACTGATCAAGAATGAGAAAAAATGATATAGTAATTGAGTTGGTATTAGGGTGTGAAAGAGGAGGAAGAATGAAACGTAAAGCGTTGTATCTTGATGATTCGGAAAAAGAGTTAGATGCACTACTTGAGAATGAAGATTTTTGGAAACCAGGTAAATCAGAGTGGGACAGTGAGATCCTGGATATTACGAATAAACAAAGGGAACTGGAAGAATCGCAATATGCAAAAGTAAGGTGTAATAAAGCTTATTGTTACCTGCTTTCGGAATTGTATCCTATGGCTGAGAAGGTAGCATATGCACAGGGCTGGGATATGATTTTGAACATTGATGAAGAAGAGCATACTGCAACATTGGGATGTTGTGGACGGTTTCTTATAAAAACTGAAGGGGACGATGGAACACTCGAAAATTTTCTTTCACAGGCGATGGAATTTTCAGAACAATGTTTTTTTTCTGCACACAATGATCTTATAAAAATTAATTTTATTTTTAATCTGTATGAAAAAGAAAAAATAGCGGATCATTCAAAAGAAATCGAAGCATTGAAGAAACAGCTTGAAGATAATCAAGAAAAGGTGAGGGAATATTTGTTGGAAGAAATGGTTGATGAATACAGGAAATAATGGATGCGACAGTATTGCATCTGTATTGCAACAGCACTGATATTGACATCTGATTTTAGAATTTATACAATGTTAGCGTAAAGTTCTGTGCATGCGTATCATGCATGGAGAGCCATAGAATTTTATATTAAAGACAGCTGTTTTTATAACGGCTGTCTTTTTTTGCCCGAAAACTTAATTCTTGAAGTGTGACTTCGGAGCCTATCAGGAAAGGGGGATTTTTATGGCAGGAAGATTAAAAAAAGAAAAACAGAAGATTTATCTGTCACAGGGAAATCTGAAAAAAAAGATGATTCCCCGTATTTTCTTTATGTCGTATCTGGGAATTAATGTAATTGCACTGACAGGCATTCCGGTTTATGCGTCAGATATCTTTGCAACGGCAAAAAATGCAATGCAGACAGTATATACAGATGTGGCCGGTATTGCTACTGTAGCAGCGGTGGTATGTGCTGCGGTGTGCCTGTTTTTAATGAATTTTTCCAAATCGGGCAGAACCGTGGATGAGTCAAGATCCTGGCTGAAACGTATTGTTGTATGCTGGGCTGCACTTATGACCCTGGGTGCCATTGTAACATATTTGGAAAAAATTATTCCGAAAAGTATGTTTACGGGCTGATGTATGATTTCTTACCGGTGCTCTCCCGGTTTTTGAAAGGAGGGTATCTCTTATGGATATGAATAAAACATGAGCTGGCTTTTGGAGCTGTTGGTAGATGCCATTCGCGAAATGTGCAGTCAGTTTATCGTGGATATGATGGAACTGATCACAAATATGTTTACAGAACTTCTGTCCTGTAATCTTTCATTATTTGAAGAATTGTTTTCAGTAGTGGGGAGCCTATACAAAAATGTGATTGTTCCTACAGGAATTGCAATCCTCTTGATGATTCTTGTATGGCAGCTTTTTAAGTCCATGTTTGGTGGAAAAGCAGGGGTAAATGCAGAAGAACCAATAGAACTTATCTGTCGGTCGGCCATTTCTTTATTTCTTCTTGCCGGATCGAAACCATTGGTTGACTACATTTTGAGAATTGCGGGAACGCCATATCAATGGGTTGTAGGAACAAAGGTCAAGGTCGCTAGCTTTTCAGGCTATGTATCAACTCTGGAAGGTGTTACAGATACACTTGGAATCAGCAGCCTTAGCATTTCGGTTTTGATGCTGATCATGCAGTTTGTTGTAGCATGGAACTATTTTAAGATGTTAATGGTCATTGCTGAACGTTATGTATTGCTTGGTGTATTTTCCTACACAGCACCTCTTGCATTTGCAACCGGTGGTTCTAAAGCAACAAATAATATCCTGGCTTCATGGAGCAAGATGTTTGGAGGGCAAGTAGTGCTTGTTATATTAAATGCCTGGTGCATGAAGATGTTTTTATCTGGTTACGGAAATATGATGGCAAGCAGTTATGGGTTTACGAAATTCTTCGCAGCTACACTTTGTCTGGTAGGATTTTGTAAGATCACATTTAAACTTGATTCCTATATGGCATCGCTTGGAGTGAACCTTGGCCGTCCGGCTCCTGGAATGGGAGCAGCAGGAGCAATGCTTGCAGCGAGCAGGATCATCTCTCAGGCAGCAAGGACAGCTTCTGGCTCTGGTGGAACAGGAGATGTCGGTGGAACCAGAACAGATATGGGATCGTCGGATGGAATGACAACCAATTTTACTGGGCCAATCCCAATGACTCCTAATGGCGGAAATGCAATGGATATAAATGATATGACTTCAGATGGAGATTTTGATAAAGAAAGTCCACCTGGTCCAGGAAATCAACAAAATGAAGTTTCTCCGGCAGATAAGACTGTTTTTGAGGAACTTGGCATGACAACGGGAAGCAGCGATACGGCAGAGATGGATTTCGGATCTGGAGATCATGTAAATGGCAATATAGATTCTATGTCTGCTACATCAGAAACTATGTCTGGAATTAATGCTATGAGTGTGAAAGATGATGCAGAAGCATTTGCGGGAGCTGTTTCAGAGAGTAATTCTGAAGGAGAGACTCTTTTGGACGTTTCCGGAGGTGAACAGGATCTTGCAATTCCGGCTGCGAGCAATGTATCCGCCAACGGATTCAGCGAAAGTGGAAGTGAGCACGGCATTCTTGGAGAGATGGGCGATTATCCGGTTGAAGAGGAAATGAGTGATTTTGATTCAGAAATGGATCTGGAAAGCGGAAGCATTGAAATGACTGGCCAGGAAAGTATGTCCTATGGAAAAACAGGAACAGCGTATAATTCTTCTGTATCTGGTGAGGTTTCGAATGCAGGAGAAGGGCTGGGATCAGAAATAATGTCTGCACTTCAGGGGAATGGGGTATCTTCTGTGAACCAGGAGAAAGGTATCCTGGATGAAGTTGGTACTTCGTCTGTGTTTGGGTTTGATGCTGCACCACGAGCAGGGATGAATTATAATGAAAATTCTATGCCGACAGGAATGTCTGAAAATGGAATACAGTCAGATGGAATTATGGATACAGGAGAAGATCTGGATGAAGAAACAGATGAGGCCGATTTTTATGCGAAATCGGCAATGGGTATTTTGGTAGATACAGCAGGAAATCCGCTAAAGGCTGAAAACACGAAATTGAGTGATCCTGGTATGCAAAATGAAGATGATATTCAGCCTGTAGCTGATGAAACAGGTATGGCAGCTGATGGATTTATGAATGTTTCGGGATCCATTCCAACAGGAGATATTTCCTTAAAAAGAAGCAGACCAGATACCCGTAGAATACGTGAAGTTCCAAAATCGAGAGCAGAATTAAAAGAAAAAGGTTCGGACAGACTCAGATAGGGGGATGAAAATGGCAGAAGAAGATAAAAATTCGTCCCCTCTGGATGAAGGCACAGAAATTATTGCACATACTGCTCAAACTGCATATGCAACAACAGCGGCAGTAGCAGCTGGAGGAACAGCAGCAGGAATGGCAGCAGGAACAGCCCTTGCAGGTCCTCTTGGAACTGTAATCGGGGCATTGGTATCAAATAAAACTGTTTGGAAAATACTCGTTTCTATTTTCCTGTTTTGCTTTCTCTGGATGTTTATTATTGCAAATATGATAGGAATTATTTTTAGTTATCTTGGATTTGCAAATGCAGATTCGTATGCGAATGAAGCTCAATCTACGCAGCTTACGAATATACGTGACCGGGTTGAAGAAGTTCTGCAGCAGGAAGATTACAAAAAAGAAATCTTGAAAATAATAAACAAAAAGCACAAGGCTGTTTTAAAATTGACCAGGACAAAGCAGAAAAATATGCAGGCCATGAGCTGGTTGTGGTGGATGAATATGAAACGAAGCTGAAAAGGAATCTTGGATATTACCTTGCCGTACTGATGATGGAAAACGAAGATAACAGTACGGTTTTTTCTTTTTTAGGTTATGCAAATAGTTTGGGGATTGATATGTCCACAAACTTGTCCAGCCCATACGACTCATTTTTTTATGAAGCGGCACAGACGTACAATGTGCCGGCAGCGTTGTTGATCGCAATGGGTAAAGTAGAATCAGACTTTAATCCAAATGTTGTTTCTGGTGCAGGGGCATCTGGTATTATGCAGCTTATGCCATCTACAGCAGCATCTCTAGGGGTATCTAATGTTTTTGATCCCAGAGAGAATATTATGGGCGGAGCAAAGTATGTTTCCCAGCTGATTGAGCAGTTTAAAGGCTATTCAAATGGATTGGAACTGGCAATCGCAGGGTACAACGCAGGGCCCGGAGCAGTCATGAAATATGGATATCAGATTCCTCCATATGCGGAAACGCAGGCATATGTAAAAAAAGTGTTAGGCTATGTTGAAATTCAGCAACATCAAACATCCACTTCTTCAAGTTCTGCAAAGGATGCTCAAAAATCGGATGCAGATACTGAAAAATTACAAACATCCTATGAACTTTTAAAAGAGTCGGTTGAAAAGCATCTGGATAGTTTTTTTGACTGGTCAGTTACAGATGAGCGAAAAGGCGAAGCAACGGAGACCATTTATTGTATGGAAGTAAATGGGAAAAGAGGTGAGATAGATCGAACAACCTATGAGCAGATTCTGGCACAGGGTGGAAATGCATGGCAGGAAAACCGGACAGTAGTATCCAAGAAAGTAGAATATACATTAGCGTTGCTTTTGAATGCACAGATTACAGGCGGAAGCGGGTATCAGTATAAATTTGTCACAAACAAGACAACCTTTGATATTGTGATCAAATTGTTGGAATATTTACAAAAAGGCGTAGATGCTGTTAAAAATGCACTTTCCACGATTTTTCATTGGACAGATTTTGTTACTGGTGGGAGCAGTGGAGATTCTTTTGTTGCAGGAAATATAGATGCTTCAGGGGATATCATTACATATGATACAGTCGGAAAAGGCGTAAAAAAAGTAGTTTATTTTAATCAGACAGAGGAACCGTGGAAAGGCATGTCTTATGGCTCCAGTACGATCGGTGCGTCCGGTTGTGGACCTACATCTATGGCAATTATAATTTCAACGTTAATTGGACAGACGGTAACACCTCAGATGACATGTGCTTATTCCATTGCAAATGGAGAATATGTTCCAGGCATGGGAACGTCTCATTCATTTCCGACGAATGCTGCCTATCACTGGGGACTTACTTGTGAAAGAGTCGGAAAGGACCGTATGAATTATGTCGTGCAGTCCCTTAAAGAAGGTAAGATGGTTGTAGAAATCTGTGAAGCCTATACGATTACAGGAAGTGGAAGCGGACATTTTATCGTATTGACTGGTGTGACCAGAGATGGTTATATCACGATAGCGGATTGTGCAAGCAGAGAACGAACCGGAAAAGTGTACAGTGTGGAAACTATCAAATCCTACGGACGTGATCTTAGCGAAGGAGCGTTCTGGATTGTTGGAAAAAAATGAGGGAAATACAGTGAAAAAGATTAGGAGCACAGAGCAAATACTGGTATTGGCAATACTGCTGTTCACATATTTCCTGGAAACCTTCCAAGTGGCATATGCACAAAAGGCAGAGAACTTGCCGCAGATTGTTTCCTGGCAGGATGGCAAAGGTTATCAGTCAGATGGGACATTTATTGCTGATGGCTGGGGGTATGATACAGTGAACCCGGCTGGGAAATATGTATTGTTTGATGAAAATGGCATGGTGCAGCTTCGAACTGAAACGATGGATCCTGTAAATGCGGAGGATGAGTATTCTGGGACAGAACTTGAGCCAGCAAATATTGCAGTGCGGGCAGAGATTTTTGAAGGATTCACTGGAATGGTTCATGTGACAATAGAAGAAAATGGAGGAGTTCAAAGAGAAATTGATTTGGATTCCTCTGTTTTTTTTGAATGGAACCTGTCCGTGAATAGCGGAAATTATCGCTTGAAATCTGTGGAAGCAACACAGAATGACCAGAAATATGTTGCAGAATTTGATAACAACTATAAAAATCTTCCGGAACAGGGTCTTATTATAATGAAAATTAAAGTGAAAAATGAGCTTGTGGAAGCTGTTCAGACGGAGAAAAAGCAGAACAAGACAGATCAACAAAATAACATTCAAAATCCAGAAAAATCGGATTCAGGAATTAAAAATACGGAGGTGGTGACAACTGTGAAAAAAACAGGACAGAAAACAGGAATCATTATTGGCGATTTGAGTTTTCTGGGTGCGGCAATGTGGTTATTATATCGGAAATTTCATCGTAAAAAATAATTCGGGAGGTACAGAATGATGCAGAGAGAACGATCCGATGTTTATATCATTCCACCCAATTTTGCAAAAGAGGGAACCCTGTTTTCAGGGAGAATTGAAGGCAGGAATGCTTTTGAGGCAGCTGTCCTTTTTATAGTACTTTTTAGGATACTGTTTTTTATAGATGTTTCAATAAAGCTAAGAATCTATATTGGTATAATTGTAATCCTGCCTTTAACAATACTGGCGGTAGTCGGTGTTAACGGGGAAAGTTTGCTTTCTTTCATTATTCAGTTTATACGCTTTGTAACAAGAAGGCGGGTAGTGACTGTACCCGATGGACAGTATAGATTAAAGAGAAACCGTCGTATTAGGAGACAGCAAAAGAAACAACAGAAACAGGAGAGAAAAAAGAAGAAAAGGCAGCAGGAAGGCGGTGTAAAAGATCGGAAGCGAAGTCGCAGAATTGAAGCAAAAGCTGAAAGAAGCTCAGCTTGCCGAGAAACGAGAACGGCGGGAGCAGAAGCAACAGCAGAGAGAAGACAAGGCGATGTCCAGGAAGCAGGAGAAAGAAAATCGCCAGATGCTGAAGGAACAGCAGAAAAAAGACGCACAGAAACAGAAAGAGCAGGCCAGGGAGAATTTCAGGCAGATCCGTGAGCAAGAGGCAGAAGAACGTAATCTGAGGAATCAGCTTGTTCAGAATGTAGAAAAAGAAGAACGGCCAGTGCGACCGCCAAAGAAAGAACTTTCTCGAAAAGAAGAGAAAAGTGAGAAAGTCCAGGAAGTACCGGATCTTCTGCCAATGAGCTGGACAGCCTCTTATATACCATTAAAACAAGTAAAAAATGGTATTATCCAAACTTCCGACAATCGTTTTGTTAAAATTGTTGAAGTATTGCCAATCAATTTCTTATTACGGTCATCTTCAGAACAGAGAAGTATCATTCTCTCTTTTATGTCATACCTGAAAATCGCACCGCCCAATATCCAGCTTAAAGTGCTCTCCAGAAAGGCAGACATTCAGGAGTATATTGATAAGATTGATGAAGAGGCTGAAAAAGAAACAGATGAACGTTGTAAAATTCTACAGGAAGATTATGCAGAACTGATTAAATCCCTGGGTATGAAGGAAGCGATTACACGTCGCTTCTTTTTGATTTTTGAATACCCTTCCCGTAGTGGGAGTAAGAATCCAGACGAAAGAGATGTACATCTTTATATGCGTTCTGCTGTGCAGACTGCAAAAAAATATCTTGCCATGTGCGGAAATATAGTTTTGGAGCATGAGAATGAGACGCGCTTCTGCGTGGAAATCTTATACCAGCTGTTAAATCGTCAAACATGCCTGACAGAATCTCTGAATGATCGGATAAAAGAAGTTCGGAAGTACTATACAGAAGAAAACGGTCCAGAAAGTATACGATATATTCCTGTAACAGAACTGGTCGCTCCGAGAACCATTGATTTCAGGAACTGGAACTATGTGGTTGTAGATGGATTGTATTATACATATCTGTATGTTCAAAAATACCGTTCAAGAGTCCCGGCCGGATGGCTGTCTCTGTTGATCAATGCAGGTGAAGGAATAGATGTAGATGTTTTTTTCTTCAAGCAGGATAAAAACCGCTGTGTGGAGCGAATTGGACGCAGAATACGCTTGAACCGTTCAAAAATCAAGGATACTTATGATTCAAACAGCGACTTTGACAGTCTGAGTGAATCCATTCAGGCTGGTTATTACCTGAAAAGGGGGCTGAGCGGCAGTGAAGAATTCTACTACATGAGCATTCTGGTTACGATAACTGGACATAGTGAACAGGAAGTAGAATGGCGTTCAAAGGAAATGACAAAGCTGTTAAGCTCTCAGGACATTGGCACAGGTAGCTGCATTTTCAGAGAAGAACAGGCTTTTTTATCTTCTCTGCCATTTTTACAGATAGACAAAAATATTTATGAGAAGTCCAAACGGAATGTACTTACATCCGGTGTAGCAGCATATTATCCATTTGCTTCATATGAAATGTCTGATAAAGATGGCATCATGATCGGAGTAAATAAAGCAAACAGTTCGCTTGTCATCATAGATATTTTTAATTCGTTAAAATACAAAAATGCAAACATAGCCATATTTGGAACATCTGGCTCGGGAAAAACATTTTTGATGCAGCTTATGGCACTACGTATGAGACGAAAAAACATACAGGTATTTATTATTGCTCCGGATAAAGGACATGAATTTGCAAGAGCCTGTAACAACATTGGTGGAGAATTTATACAGATTTCTCCTTCATCGTCGAACTGCATCAACATAATGGAAATACGGCCTGCAGATATGGAAACTCGCGATTTATTGGATGGGTATACATCTGAAAGGTCAGAACTTGCAAGCAAAATTCAAAGCTTACATATTTTTTTCAGCCTTCTGATTCCAGATATGTCACATGAAGAAAAACAGCTTTTAGATGGTGCAATGGTTACTTGCTATCAGGAAAAGGGAATCACACATGATAATCTGAGTCTGACGGATCCGGAACATCCAGGAAAATACAAAAAGATGCCGATTCTTGGTGATCTGCATGAAGTGCTTATGCGTAAAGAAGAATGCAGACGTATGGCGAATATATTAAATCGTCTGGTGAGTGGATCGGCATCCAGCTTTAATCAGCAGACAAATGTGGATCTGGAAAATAAATATGTTGTGTTGGATATTTCAGAACTTTCCGGTGACCTGCTCCTTGGAATGTTTGTGGCACTGGATTTTGTCTGGACAAAAACAAAGGAAGACCGGACAGTAGAAAAAGCGGTTTTTGTAGATGAAGCATGGAAACTTCTGATGTCTAATGATTTGGCAGGAGAATATCTGATTGAAATATTCAAAACAATCAGAGCTTATGGTGGATCGGCTATTTGTGCCACACAGGATCTGGCAGACTGTTTTGCGGTAAGAGATGGAAAACTTGGACGCGGTATATTAAGCAACTCAAAAACAAAAATTGTTCTGAACATGGAAGTTTCAGAAGCAGAACGGATTCAGGAGGAGTTGGATCTTTCAGAAGCCGAAACCAATTCTATTATTCATTTTGAAAGAGGAAATGGTCTGATTTCCACAAATAATAATAATTTGATTGTTGAATTTAAAGCAAGTGCTCTGGAAAAAGATCTGATTACCACTGACCGCAAAGATCTTCAGGAATTGAAAGACAGAATCCGGAAATATGGTACAGATGCTTATGGCAGGAAATAGTGTGAATAAGAAACGGCATTAAAAACGTTACAAAGGACGTATAAGAGGAATGAAATTAATTATATGTCATAAAAAACGTTTTGTGATGACGTGTAACAGATGTCTTTTGAAAAAGACATGAAAAAACACATTATATGCCACATAAAAAACGTCATTTATGTGGCACATATTTATCATGGAAAGGATAGACCAGATGGAAAACAAACAAAAACCCGTGGAACGTGAAACCAGACAGTTAATTCAGACATATAATGTGCTCTTAAAATCTCAGATTTATGCATATTTCGCAAAAACCCAAAGAGATCATTTTGTAGGACGTGCATTTAAGACGCTGGAAAAAGAAAAACAGATTTATATTCATCAGGATCTGGAAATGGCAGCAATAAATGAAGAGGCATTTAAAGCCAGAAATGTAGGAACTTTGCAGGCATTTTGGGTTCTTCTGGATATTATGGATCAAAAAGAGGTAGACCAGCACTTCCTTGCATCAAAAGAGGAATATCCTGTTCGCATTGTGTTATGCGGTGAAGGAGAAATCTATGACATTTTGTATGTGTCAGAGAATGAGGTACAGGTTACCAACAATTTGTTTACCCGGAAGATGACAGATGATTGCGGGCATATCGTTATTGTGGAAAAGCCCGGGTACATACATGAAATCAGGATACCGGACGTGCTTGGATTTTGTACAGTGAAAGAAGGTGGAGAAATCGAATATTACAGAAATGCGGATGGATGAAAATGATTCATTTTTTAAATTAAAAGAACAGTTAGAAGATGCTCAAAAACTAATGGGAAGGATGGAACAGTATATAGTGGAAGCAAGAGGGGTATTGCAGTCCTGTATCCGGCGGCAGTCAGAGTTCCAATATGCTTATTTGGGAGATATGATTCAGGAGACTGCGAAAACTTCAGAACGTTTGACAGATAAATTAAGACGCCTGACACTTGAAATAGTAGTAAATCCCAAAGAATATGAGAAATACAAAGAAGATCTGGTACTGATACACGGAATTGAACTGGAGTATAAGGATGAGATTCTTCGGGTATCTGCTCCCGTCCTGATCCCTCACCGGAAAGATTGTTATACGGATTATCTTTATAAACCATTGCATACCGCTTTTCGAAATTGGTGCATGCAGAGAGCGGAGGAGAAGCTGGAAATTCCGACATATACAAATTGTACGATTTGTTTTGTACATGTTTATGATGAAACACTCCCACTTGCAAGAGTGAGGGATCATGACAATTATGAAGAGAAACATGTGCAGGATATTATTACAAATTTTTTCCTGCGGTCAGATAGTGGATTATACACGAATACCTGTCATGTGACACGTATGGGCGAGGAAGACCGTACACTGTTATATGTGATGGACAGCAGCAAATTTCCAGCGTGGATTTCTGATTTTGGCAAAGAAACAGGTATCGAAAAAAATCATGAGTAAATTGCATGGGGATTCTACATGGGAAAAGAATATCTGATAAGGCATAAAATGAGCAAAAATCTGAACAAAATTGCCAGGTTATGTACCCAGGTATTCAACAGATAGGGTATTTTTGCTTTTTCAACGAGGGGAAAATAATTGAAAAGACAACAGGATAAATTATTGATTATTATAGCGATGTCGGGTGAAATGCCGACTTATTTAGGACAATACGTGACTGGCTCGATTTCATATACTGCTGCCCTGATTACAAGATTAAAAAAAGAAAGATATATTTCTCTGAGATGCAAGGATGGATATAGAGGATACGTTTTATTAGAAAAAGGCAGAAATTATCTTCTTTCAGAATATGAAAAAGAACTCTCTTTTTTTATTTCCGGTTCCGGGCAGACGGGGCATGTGAAAAGTGAACCAGAAAAAAGAATGCGGCTGTATCGAATGAGCGAGGTATGGGTCTTCTTCTGGAAGGCGGGTATAGAGATCTTGCGGAACCATAAACCAGATATGGATAAAGGGTTCGTGAGAGATCGGGGAAAAGCGTTTTATTATGGCAGTCTGGAATTTAAAGGAATGTCGGAAGCAATCAGGGGTTCCAGATCATGTGGGGTGCTTTTATCCGGGGATACTGCGTTAGTTGTTTACAATACCATGGATCGAAATATGAAATGGGCGAAAAAAATGGAATGTTCCATGCGTACCTGGACAGAGCGAATGCTCTTAAAGGGCGGATATAACAGCAAAGCGGATGCGCTTATTGTAGGACAGAACATAAAAGTATTGTTAAAGCTTCTGGAAAGTGATGGAGGCATAAAAAAGGATCTGTTTCGGCCGGATGATATTTATGATCAATATTATTATATTCCTATGTGCCGAGAGGGAATATTGCAGATTGTCCTGCTGACAGAGAAGCGGAAAAGAGAAAAGCTAAAGCAGTCTTTGTTTTCAAGATTTTCCATAAAGAGAGAAAAAGAATATGCTACCTATAATGTGTGCGATGAAAATGGGAACCCTATATATTTAGTTTATGATTTGGAAATGCGTCAATTATGCCGCATTAAACAGGAACTCTTATGGAGACCGTCAGTAAGTATTGTGTGCATGGATTATCAGGCGGAAACAATAAGAGAATATTTGGGAGAGAAGGTGATCATTTATGAGCTCAATGCAGAAAATGTAATGAAATACCTTATAAATGACCTAGGAGAATGATCTTGGTCGATGGAGGTGGCTGCAAGATGGCGAATCCTTTTCATTCAACAGGCAGTCCGATTGTGGACCGGATGTGTCGGCTGCAGTTTACCGGAAATGTAATCCCGGCAGCGTGGTATCGTACAATTACCAGAGATAATGGGAAACCCAATCTGACAGCAATCATTATTTTGTCAGATGTTGTGTATTGGTATCGGCCGGTGGAAATCCGAGATGAATTAACGGGACAATTATGTGGATTCAGAAAGAAATTCAAAGCAGATATTTTACAGAGAAATTACCAGCAGCTTGCAGATCAGTTTGGAATCTCAAAAAGAGAAGCTGTGAACGCGGTAGTTGAACTGGAAAAAATAGGAGTTGTGAAAAGAGTTTTTCGAACTGTCAGGAAAGGAGGAATGCGGAACTCAAACGTGCTGTTTCTGGAGCTGAATGTAGATGTCCTGATACAACTGACTTATCCGGAAAATCTGTCAGATGCAGGGTATCACTTCTTAAAGGGAGAGCTGTCACCACACAAAGAGAGAGGTGCCACATCAGGATGTGACAGGATATCACAGTCAAACGAGGCATATCTCTCTTTTGAAGGGGATACAAATACAGAGATTACGGAAGAGAATACAGACATAGAGTATCCACTCTGTTCCTATCAGGCTGTGGAGCGTGCGATTCGGATACAGATTTCTTATGATGCGTTAAAAAACGATCATCCATATGACAGAAGAGTTGAAGAAATCCTGGGACTTATTCTGGATGTAATGGTTTCTACAGCACCTAAACTTCGGATTAACCGTGAGGAAAAAGATATAGAGATTGTGAAAGCACAGTTTGCGAAGCTTACGAAGGATCATGTCGAATTCGTGCTTCAGAGTATGGATGATACCAGCACAAAGGCCAGAAATATCCGAGCGGTGCTCCTGACTGCATTATACAATTCTGTCAATACAATAAACAGCTACTACGGGAACCGCTATCATTTCCATCTGGCAGAAGAAACCAGAAGAGAAATGGAGGAAACGGATTGAGAACAGAAAACTGGAAAAAAATCGTGACCGGATGCGGAATGGTTTTGTTAGCAGCATATGTGGGAGGCTTTTTTGAAATCTTGTTTTCCAGATCAGAAGTATGCTTAAGTCCTCTGCAATGTCTGTATGCAGGGTGTGGTACTTCGTCAGGAAGAAAATGGTCAATGGCAGCCGTGGTACTGCTTTTGGCTTTAACGGTACTGGTAATCTGGCGAGGAAAAGACAATCCATTGCATGATGAACGGAATTTTGAGATTTCGGATCAGGGAACTTATGGAACGGCAGGATTTATGGGAACACAGGAACAAAAAGAGATACTGCAGGCAGACCGTGGAATGGAGCATATAAAGGGGATTATTTTCGGAAGGGAGTTGTCTAATGGAAATATATTAAGTCTTCCGGTGGATTCAAGACTGAACCGAAATATCGCGGTATGCGGTTCGCAAGGTTCCATGAAATCCAGGGCTTTCGCAAGAGTGATGGCATTACAGTGTGTGCGCAGGGGTGAGAGTATGTATATTACGGATCCAAAATCAGAACTTTATGAGGATCTTTGTGCGTATCTCAAAGAAGAGGGATATGTTGTAAAGCAGCTGAATCTGATTCAGCTTACCCATTCAGATGCATGGAACTGTCTCGCAGAGATTGAAGACGGGGAGCTGATTGATGTGTTCTGTGATGTAGTGATTCGTAACACAACGGATAAGTTTGATCATTTTTATGACAATGTGGAAATGGATCTCTTAAAAGCTCTGTGCTTATATGTTTTTGAAGAGTATCCACAAGAGCAGAAAACTTTTCCGGAAGCTTATAAATTATTGCTCAATAAAAGTGTGGAAATGCTGGATTCCATTTTTGAAAGGCTTCCAACGGATCATCCGGCAAAAGGTCCCTATCAGTTATTTTCCAAGGCAGAAAAAGTAAAAGGAAATGCTGTGCTTGGTCTTGGAACCCGTCTGCAGATTTTGCAGAATAAGATGGTGCAGCAGATTACGAGCCATACAGATATAGACCTGTCACTGCCGGGAAAGCAAAAGTGTGCGTATTTTTGTATTACTTCGGATCAGGATTCTACATACGATATGCTTGCTACACTGTTTACATCATTTTTAAGTATCAAGCTGGTTCGCCTGGCTGACAGAACGGAAGAACGTGTCCTACCAGTACCGGTAAGTTTTATACTGGATGAATTTCCAAATATCGGTGTTGTTCCGGATTTTAAAAAGAAACTGGCTACGGCCAGATCCCGGCGGATAGGCATGAGCATCCTGTTTCAGAATATTCCACAGCTTCAGAACCGTTATCCGGATAACCAGTGGGAAGAGATCCTTGGCGGCTGTGATTTCTCGATCTTTCTTGGCTGTAATGATATGACAACCGCTACCTACTACAGTGACCGGACCGGTGAGATTACAGTTTCAGTTGCTTCTATCCGAAAGAACTTTTTTACGATCCGTGCCACAGATTATGTGCCGGAATATTCGGAATCACGTTCCATTGGAAAACGGCAGCTCCTTTTGCCAGATGAGATCCTTCGTTATCCGCTGGATCAGGGAATCCTGATCATCCGAGGACACAATGTGCTTCGGTTTAAAAAAATGGATTATACGGAACATGCAGATGCCGGAAAACTGAAGATGGAAAAGGTTGTGGATCATATTCCGGACTGGTATCGAAAGTGGGAAAAACAGCAGCAGGAATTTCAGATACTGGATGAGCAGGTATATGAAGCTTCGGCTCCATTGGAAAAAAATGAGAGTCCGATAAAAGAAAATGACGTGCAAGAACCACTGACTGTAAATGGGGCTGTTCAAAAAACAAAGAATAAAAAGCGGACAAGTACTGGTAATACGGTCATGAAAGTAGATGATCTTTTTGTAAAAAAATCAAAGGGGTGAAGGTTTGGAAATTAATCTAAATGAAATACGGGGAAATTCACTGGTCCGCTATGGATTCAGAGTTCTGCTTGCCAAAGAATTTGGACTTTATCTGAAGGAGCAGGAGGTGGAAAAAATACTGCTTGCAGAAAGCTGCATTGAAGTATATGAAGATGTAGAGGAATTTCTGGAAAAAAGCGGATGGAGACGGGATAATCCAGAATTGTGCAGTGAATGCTATTTATTTGAAAATCATATCTGTAGAAAAATCCAGGGTAAAATCTGGTATTTTTCAAGAATACAGTATGAAAATGGATTGCGGGGAATGAAGCAGGGCTTCAATTAGAGAATACGCAGTATTTAAAGTGTGAAAGGGCGGTAATATCCTGGCCAAAAGGGTGTTACTGCCTTTTTTTATTGTAAAAAGCCAAAAGCAAAAATAGGACATTTGCTTGTGATTTTCGCTTATTTGAGTTAAAATTATTATAGAAACATTGAAATGATGGATGACAAGTGCTTTGATTCTTGTAGGCAAAAAGATGCCAGAAAACAGGAGGGATGATATGTGCACAAAAAATGAACTGAATAGTATTTTACAAAAGTTGACACAGATTTATCGCTCAGTATATGGAGAAAATCTTGTTCAGGTAATTTTATACGGCTCTTATGCAAGAGGAGATTATCATACGGATTCAGATGTAGATGTTGTTGCAATCGTGCATGGTGACAGGAAAACATTGCAGCAGCAGTTGAAAAAGGTATGGGATTTCTCTTGCGAGCTGGAGTTAGAGTACGATACAATTCTTTCTCCGACCGTAATTCCGTATGAAGAGTTTAAACAATACCAGACAGTTCTTCCATATTATCGTAACATTTCACAGGAAGGAGTGGTAATTAGTGCCTGATAATCGAAGGGAACTGATAAAATATCGACTGGAAAGTGCAAGAGAGCGTTTAAATTCAGCAGAAGTATTGCTTGCATCGAAAAGTTATAAAGATTCTATCGGAAGATCTTATTATGCCATGTTTACTGCAGTTCGCGCATTGCTTGCAAAAGATGGCGTTGATTATTCAAAACATGCAGGAGTAATTTCCTATTTCCAGCGAGAGTATATTAAAACACAAAAATTCGAAAAGAAATATTCAAAATATTTGAGTCAGGCATTTCAGATTAGAAACAATACGGACTATGCCGATTTTTTTGTAGTATCATTTGAAGATGCCCGTGAACAGGCTGATAGGGCAAAGGAGTTTTTAACGGCGATAGAAGAGTTTTTAAAAGCATAAAATATTGGTGAGAACAAATAAAATATTTCATGAAGCAACTACAGACGGGGTAAGTTATATTTCTATACCCTGTCTTTTTTGTATATAAAATTTCTGAAAATATTCTGGTGAAATAGTAGTATGATACGGAGAATTAAAAAACGTGATAGTGTCAAATGATTTATGAAAAAACTGAGCCCAAAAATAAGGCTCAAACGAACCTTGAAAATTGTAGATATTGATAACAATAAGCTCTCCGAGGGCTTAGGGCGCTGCCCTAAGTACCCGCAAGGGACTCGTCCCTTGACCCAGATTCGGGCTTTGCCCGAACCCATCCTCGCCGGAAGGCAGGAAAAGGGCGCAGTTGCCCCCTTTTCTGCTGAAATAGGATAATCCGTGAACCTTATGTCAAGAGACTTTCGCGGCATATCCTCGCACCACAGGTGCTGCGGTATTCCACGGTTCTCCTGACAACGGTTCCGCTCCAGTTATGCAGATGCCTGATTTTGTAGATTTAAGATAGTTTGCTGACCAAGGAAAATCAACAGTTGCCATTTACCTGGCATATTTTCTGCACCTTCCAACATCTCTACTTTATTTAGAACTTTGCATCCTGCGTGCTTGTGAGGTCTGAGAAAGTTGTAGTAGGCGACCCATAGAGCCAGGTCATAGTTGGCACCGTCGATGTTATCAAAGCCGTTTGTAGGTCTGTAAGAAACCTTGTATGTACGGTTTAATCTTTCGATCATCTGTTTGTATGGTCGGAATACTCTTGATACTTCATCGTCGTTGGTAAGTCCAATTACTTGAGTGATATCAAACTTAAACTTATCACCGAACTCACGGAAAAACTGTTGTGCAGCTAATGGATAGGCGCTGTAACCATCTGCAATAAAGTGGAAGTTTTCAGGAAGCTTTTTCAAGTGCCGGAAAGCCATTCGCATGGCTAGAATGCAGGGACCAACGCCGCGGTTATCAGAGACTTGATAGCCAATGATGGAACGTTTGGCAGCATCCATGATGAACCAGATATAAGCTTTTACACCACGGATTTTGATGTAGGTTTCATCAGCAGTAAATACCTTGCCAGTTCCGTAGTCATAGTTGTCAACAAAGGGTTTGATACACATAGCGGCGGATTTGCAGTAGTTAGCACTGCTCTGGTGTGAGATATCGATGTTGTACAGATCTTTGAGAGCCTGTTTCGTTTTTCTAAGAGATAGACCAAGATTTACGTGAAGAGTTAGGCATAAGGACATGGTGTTGGAATCAAACTTGGTGAATTTTAGGGAAGAAGCGTTCTTCGTCAGGGAGTTTAAGTCCAGTTTAAAGAAATCTATCGTAAATTCACGGTAGATATAGTGGAGTTTGTATTTGTTTTTACCATAGTCTTCGTCCAGATGTTTCTTATCCACTTTCTTCAAGTTGTGGAGATAGTAAGGGCATTTGGGATTCACACATTTGTGGATGATAAAGTGTTTACGGTCTTTCTTATGCACCAGGCTGTGGTTGCAATGAGGACATCTCAAGACGGTGTTTTTGGAAAAACGATTATCTTTGGTTGGAGAAAAAAGCGTTTGGCAGACCTTGCATAGAACCTGACTTTTCTTCCTGCCATCGTTCCACATCAGATAGTCCACAGGCACATCACAGGCAGGGCAAGTGCAGTGTTTGGGTATATCGCACTCAACTCGACGAAATATAGGGCGAATGGTCTTGTGGTAGCGTTGCTGGTAGTAAGAGATAAGGTCTTTCCAGTTCCAGTCCTGCTGATAGGATATGACTTTGGGAAGTTCATCAATCTTAAACTTCTGGTACTTTGGAGAATGGGAATCATCGAAAGCCCACTGCTTAAGAGGGATATATCTACAGATAAGGTTAATAAGCCAGCAAATTTGTTTATGTTGGTATTGAATGAATTGAAGTAAATAGAGTATAATGTCCATGAGCAATGTCTCCTTTGGTAGTGTTGCTTGTGGTGATTGCATTATACCAAAAAAGAGGTCATTGCTCTTTTTATTGCGAACTCCCATAAAATCAAGGTTTAAACAATAAAAATCAGGTAGTAATTTGACACTACCAGTAAAAAAGAAAGGATAAAAAAATGAGAAAAAAGATTCTGAAAGTGTTTTTTGTGATATTGACAGGTATCAC